>Ga0256830_1000013_pt1 | contig 176985 bp, 134 predicted proteins | sample 128326metaG_FD_190537 | JGI IMG/M metagenome (GOLD analysis project Ga0256830, IMG submission 190537) | Hydrothermal vent microbial communities from Lau Basin, Pacific Ocean - 128-326 | ecosystem: Environmental > Aquatic > Marine > Hydrothermal vents | place: Pacific Ocean: Lau Basin...
CGGGCGATTCCCGAAGGATTTTCCCAGAGTCACCTCGACCCCGTTCGAGAAGGCGAGGGGGAAACTCGGATTCACCCGATCGTCGACTCCGAACCACTGGAGGTAGAACCGGGAGCCCATGAGCCCGCGGTCGGCGGGAACCTTCAGGAACATCTCGGCGCTGCCCGAGGCGTTGGATAGAGCGGGAATCAGCACATCCATGCTCGCGAGGAGGAAGCAACCCTTCAGACCGAGCGGGGCCAGGGAAAAGGGAAGCTTCAAGGCCCCCGCCGAACGGTTGCTCGAGCCGAGCGTCGCGATGACGGGGGAACCCGGCTTCGCCCCATAGAGGATCAAGGACATCGGGTTCTGTCCCCCGGGATTCGATGGAACCGCGAAGGCGCGGTTCTTTCCCGCCGGACAGGAGCTTCCGTAGAGAAGGGCCTTTCCGGGGTCGATCTTCGAACGCACGGCGTCCACGAAGTAGGAATGGACCCGATAACGGGTCTCATAGCAGTAATGGTCGATGACCAGGTAGCCGCCGATCAAGGTGTTGAGATACGGACTGTCGAAGGCCAGGCGTATCGAGAACGGCGGAGTTCCCGTCGTCGACGGAGGGAGGGAAGGGAACACGAACTTCCGCCCGCTGATCACGGTCGCAAGGGTGTTCAACGACCCGGTCCCGGGTCCGAGGAAGCGGTTCGGAAAAGTTCCGACCGTCGGAACGTAATTCCCCATGCGGACGGTCCACGTCGGGGACGTGCTCCTGCGGAGGGTCAGGTTGGGATAGACCTTTCCGTCCCTCCGGAAGGCGATCTCGGTGATCGTCTTTCCGAACGGGACCTGGGAAGCCATCAGGTCGGCGCCGATGTACTGGGAGAAGCGGATCCTGTCGAAGCCGAAGGGTCGCTGGTCCAGGGAACCGGCTTCCTGCGTGGCGTAGGCCGCGGGGACGACGGATGTCTTGGTCGTCTGAGCGGCGAGGGACGAACCGAGAACGAGAAGGGAAAAGGGAATCGAAGACTTCATGACGGGAGACTTTAAAAAAGAGGGAAGGAAACGGGGTCCACAGGATCCTAGCACGATTCAGGATCCGCGGAACATGCAAGGAACCGCAGCCGGTTCGACGGCCCGCCGGTTCATTTGAACGAGAACCTCGTGACCAGGGCCGCTCCCGGATCGACGAGGCCGTATCGGCCGTTGACGGTCTGGATCCGATTCGCCCCGTAGACGAAAGACCCCTCGAGGAGCCCCGAACCCAGGGATTTCCCGAGAACGATGTCGATTCCGTTGGAAAGCGCCAGGGGCAAGCCCGGGTTGACCCGGGAATCGATCCCGATCCATTGGGCGAAGAAGCGCCCCCCCGCGAGATTCCGGTCGTAGGGAACCTTGACGACCCATTCGACCGACCCCGAGGCGTTCGTGGGCAAGGGCAGAAGGAAATCCTGGCTCACGTAGATTGAACACCCCTTCAAGCCGAGAGGAGAGAGGTCGTAAGGGAGCTTGAGTGAACCGAAGGCGGTCTTGCTGACTCCGAGCGCGGCGACGGCGACGGAAGAGGGCATCCCCCCATGGAGGAAAAGACGGAAGGGGAGAGGGCTCCCGGGATTCGTGGGGATCGCGGAAGCCCGATTCCGGTCCATCGGGCAGGAGACCCCGAAGTTCTTCGCAGATCCGAAATCCATCCTGCTCCGGACGGCGTCCACGTAGTAGGGATAGAGGGCGCCGCGGGATTCATAACAATAGTGATCGATCGCCAGGCCGGAAGGACCCAGGTATAGGAAGGGGGTATCGAGCGGGAAGCGGATCAGGAACGGAGCCGGGGGATTCGTCGCGGGAGGCAGGGAGGGGAAGGAGACCTTTTTTCCAGCGAAGACCGTTCGAAGCGTGTTGGCCGTCGTTCCGGGTCTAAGGTAGGCGGGGGAGGGTCTCGAGATCGAGAAGAGCTGGCGGTTCCGCACCCGGAACGGAGCCTTGGATGTATCCAGGTTCCCCATCCGGATCGTCCAAGTGGGAGTCACGGTCCCCCGGGCGTTCCTGCGCCTGAGGGTCGTGGACCGGAACACGAGTCCGTCCCTCCGGTAGGAAAGGGCCGTGATCATGCTCCGCAGCGGCAACCCGCTTCCGATCAGGGATTTTCCGATCATCTGCGTGAACCGGACCCTGTCGTAGCCGAATGGACGTTGATCGAGGCCGTTCCCTTCCGTCGAGGCCTGTACTGAAGGGGCCACGGCGTACCGGACCTGAGCCGTCGAAAACCCGCAGAGAAGGAGAGTTCCGAGCAGGAAGATCGGGGACTTCATTGGAGACCTCGTTCGCGAGGGAGGGGAACGGAAGGAGGGTGGCCGGATTCCGGCACCCCGCCCAAGCTAGATGGTCCCCGAGAGGCGTCAAGTTGCACAAGGTCCGCAACTGTCCCAGGACTGCAACGTCTTTGGCCCCGGGGTCGGAGGCGGATCCCCCGCGGAACCGGCGAGGCCGTGTCGACAGCTCCGGCCGAGCGGGGTACCGTGTTCCGCCCCTTTCCGGGGCCCGCGGGGGGTTCCGGAAAGGCGAGGTCAGGAGGGCGAAATGTCCGAAACGACGCAGCCGGGCCCGGTTCCGGGTTTCACTGAAGAGGAGTGCAAAACCAAGATCGGCTTCTGCGCCCAGCTCCGGGGCGGGGTCATCATGGATGTGACGAATCCGGAACAGGCCCGGATCGCCGAGGATTCCGGAGCCGCTGCGGTCATGGCCCTCGAACGCGTTCCTGCGGACATTCGCAGGGAAGGTGGTGTCGCCCGCATGGCCGATCTCGGGATCATCAGGGAGATCCAGGAGGCGGTCAGCATTCCGGTCATGGCCAAGTGCCGGATCGGGCACTTCGTGGAGGCTCAGATCCTCCAGGCCCTGGAGGTCGATTGCATCGACGAGAGCGAGGTCCTGACCCCCGCCGACGAGGAACGCCACGTGTGGAAGCGGGATTTCCCGATCCCCTTCGTCTGCGGTTGCCGGAACCTTGGGGAGGCCCTCCGCAGGATCCACGAGGGCGCTGCGATGATCCGGACCAAAGGGGAGGCCGGTACGGGAAACATCGTGGAAGCCGTCCGTCACATGCGGGCCGTGGTCTCCGGGATCGACCAGTTGACGAAGGCCGGGGAGGAGGAACTCGAGGCGAAAGCCGCGGATTTCCGGGTCCCTCTCGAACTCGTCCGTTGGGTCGCGAGGAATGGACGCCTCCCGGTTCCCAATTTTTCGGCGGGCGGGGTCGCCACGCCCGCGGACGCCGCCTTGATGATGCAGCTCGGCGCCGAGGCCGTCTTCGTGGGATCAGGGATCTTCAAGTCCGACGATCCGGAGTCCCGGGCCCGGGCCATCGTCCAAGCAGTTACTCACTACCGCGACCCCGCGACTCTCGCGGAGGTGACGATGGGACTGAAGGGTGCGATGAAAGGCCTCGAGATCGGAAACATCCCGGACGACCAGAGGCTCGCGGATCGGGGGATCTGAACCCGGGCCCGCCCGGCCGTGCCATGTCGAAGATCGGCGTTCTCGCCCTGCAAGGGGATTTCCGGAACCATGGAGCCGCGTTCTCGAAGAGAGGGTATCGCCTCCGGGAAATCCGGAAACCAAAGGACCTCGAGGACCTCGAGGGCCTGATTCTTCCCGGAGGGGAGAGCACGACCCTCCTTCGACTCCTGGATCGGGACCCTGAACTGAAACGGGCCCTCCAGGAGGCCATCCCTGGGGTTCCGGTCCTCGCGACCTGCGCGGGACTCGTGCTCTGCGCCCGGGAGGTGAGGAACCCCAGACAGCCTTCCCTGGGATTCCTGGACCTCGTCGTGACCCGCAACGGCTATGGAAGGCAGATCCGTTCCGCCGTCGTCCCTCTCCGCGGACTCGGGGGTTTCCCGGATTGCGAAGGAGTCTTCATCCGGGCTCCGAGGATTCTCGAGATCGGACCCGAGGTCCGGGTTCTGGCGGAGAGAAACGGAGACCCCGCCCTTGTACAACAAGGGGGGATCCTCGCGGCTTGTTTCCACCCGGAACTCGAAGAGGATCACCCGGTCCTGGATCTCTTCCTCTCGAACCTGAACCAGGGAAACAGAGAATGAAACGAATCAAGGTCGTGTCGTTCGGGCTCGGCCCGATCGGGCTCCGGGCCGCCGCCCTCGCCGCCTCGAAAGACCGCCTCGAGATTGTCGGGGCCGTGGATATCGACGAGTCCTTGGTCGGGAAGGATCTGTTGGAACTCACCGGGGAAACGAGGACCTCGGGAATCCGCGTCTCTTCCGACGCCGCGGAGGTGATCCGTGGAACGAAGCCGGATGTCGTGATCCACTGCACATCCTCCTTCATTCCCGCGGTCCTCGACCAGTACCTGCTCCTCCTGGAGCACGGGGTGAACGTCGTGAGTTCGACGGAGGAGATGCTGTGGCCGACCCTCCGCCGCCCTGACCTCGCGCAAAGGATCCACGAAGCGGCGATGGGTTCAGGGGCCACGATTCTCGGCACTGGTGTGAACCCGGGTTTCGTCATGGACTTGCTGCCAGCGTTCGCGACTTCCGTCTGCCGGGACGTGAAGAAGATTTTATGCAGGCGTCATGTGGACGCCTCGAACCGGCGAGGACCCTTCCAGAAGAAGATCGGAGCGGGTCTGGAGGAGTCCGTCTTCCGGGAACTCGCCGGCGAAGGAAAGCTCGGACATATCGGGCTCCGTGAATCCGTCGCCCTTCTCGGGGCGGCTTGCGGCTTCGACCTGGACGATATCGGTCAGTCCATCGAACCCGTCCTGGCCGACCGGGACCTCGAGACCCCCCACGTCTCGGTCCAGAAGGGACAGGTCGCCGGAATCGACAACCGTGGTTGGGGAAAGAAGGATGGAGAGACGCTGGTCGAGATGGACCTGAAGATGTACGTGGGATGCCCGGAACCGCGGGACGAGGCGATCCTGGATTCGGACCCCCCGATGCACATCGTGATCCCCCGGGGAACCTTCGGGGATACGGCGACGGCCGCCATGCTCGTGTCGTGCATACCCGGGGTCGTCTCCGGCGCTCCCGGACTGAAGACGATGCTGGACCTCCCGGTTCCGCACATCCTTCGATGAGGAACCAGGCATGAACGAAGAAACCCGGGAAGGGAAGATGCACCCGCACCTTAAGAGCGCGAGAGCGAGGCTCCTGGAACTCGTGCGCGAGAAAGCCTACGTCGGAGGCCTCCGAATCACCCTGTCCTCGGGCAAGACCTCGGATTACTACGTCGACGGGAAGAAGATCACCTTGGACCCCGAGGGCCTCCACCTCTTCGCGAAACTCCTCCTCGCGGAACTCGAGTCCTATCCCGAGGTCACGGCGGTCGGGGGAATGTCGATCGGCGCCGACCCGATCGCGGCCGCGGTCTGCGCCCTCTCCCACGAGGGCCCCAGACCGATCCGCGCGTTCCTCGTCAGGAAGGAACCGAAGGGGCATGGGACCGGAAGCCTGGTGGAAGGGGAACTGGAGCCTGGAGACAAGGTCGCGGTTGTCGAGGATACGATCACGACGGGGGGAAGCAGCGAGAAGGTCTGCCGGATCCTCGAGGACATGGGGGTCGAGATCGCAGTCGTCCTCGCCCTCGTCGACCGGGAGGACCCTGACGGCGACTCTTTCCGCAGGCGCAGGAACGTGGTTCCGATCTTCCGGATCTCGGAGATCCGGGATCGGAAAGGAACGGAGGACTGAAATGACCGAGGCTCCCCTGGACCGCATCGGTCCCGCCCTGGGCCGCGTCCCGAGCGGGATCTTCCTCTGCGTCTGCAGGGCGGAGGAAAAAGTCCTCCCGTTCATAGCTTCCTGGGTTCAGCAGGCAGCGATGAATCCCCCATGCCTCACAGTGGCCGTTCAGGAGACCCGCGAGGCCCTCTCCCTCTGCGAACCCGGCAAGGGGGCCTTCACCCTCTCCCTTCTCCCCGCGGGCGCATCCCATCTGATGAAGCCCTTCTTCGGGGATTCGGGAGAGGACCCCTTCGGAGACCTAGAGACCCGTTCCAACGGCTCAGGAGGTCTCTACCTCGCCGAGGCCCTCGCATGGTTCGAATGCAGCGTCCTGGGACGAGCCCCCGCGGGCGACCACCAGGTCATCATCGGAGAGGTTCTCGAGGGAGAGATCCTCGACCCGGGGAAAGAACCCTGGATCCACCTGCGGAAGAACGGACTCCGGTATTGAAGGAATCCATGAGCACGAAAAAGGAATCGCCGGCCTGGATCTCGTCCCTCTGGCATCGGGCCGAGCCGTGGATCCTCTTCCTTTCGATCCTTCTCCTTCCATTCCTCAGGGAAGGTCGAGGGATCTGCTGGTCCGCGATTTTCGGAATCCTCCTCATCCGCTCGGTCCTGCGCTGGCGTGAGGCCTGGAAATACTTTTCCCTGGATACGATCGGGAACTTCGTCCGGAGTCTTCTCGTCCTCTGCTCCTTCGTTCTCCTCCTGTTCTTCCTCCACGGGATCGCCCCGGACTGGACCGGTTGACCCTCACTGGAACGGATCCCGGAATTCCGCTAAATCCGCGTCGTGGATCGGTCGATTCTTCGATAGGAAGGAAGATTCCGGCCCCCTTGGAATTGGAGGACCTATGCACATCCCCCGTACTCTCTGTCTTTTCTCGCTCTCCGGCCTTTTCGCCTGCAGCGGACTCGGAATCAAGGCCGACGCCGGCTACGCCCAGCTCGACCTGACGGGGAACATGGCGCTGGCTCCGACCGCCGGGGGCGTGCCCCTAGGAACCATCAAGGTCGATTTCGAAGACAACCTGGGTCTACGGGACAGCTACGGCAGCCCCTACGGGCGAGTCGAACTCGCTGCGGGCGTCGCCTCCTTCACCTTCTCCGGCCTCAACTACGACAAAAGCGGCCGCGGAACGCTGAACGCTTCCTTCGGCGACATCCCGGTCAACGCCCAGGTCCAGACGGATCTCCAGCTCACGAACCTGAAGGGCGCGATCCACTTCGATCTCCTGAACCTCGGAATCGTCCGGATCTCACCGGGTGTAGGGGTCGACTTGATGGACCTGAACATGGATGTCACCGCCGTCGCCGGGCCGGGACTCGGCACGACGGAATCCCTCGACGTCATCGCTCCGATCCCGATCGCATTCGTGCAGGGAGAGGTGGACCTCGGACCCGTTTCCGGGACCCTCGACGTCGGAGGGATCAAGGTGAACCTCAAGGACTTCACGAATTCCAATGACACCGCGGACGTTACGTTCTGGGATGTCGAGGCCCTCCTCCGCTGGAGCCCCATTCCAAAGCTCGAAGTCTTCGGGGGATACCGTTGGATCCATCTGGAAGGCGACGGAAAGGCCAGCGGACAGGACTTCGCGGCGAACCTCGATCTGAGGGGATTCATCCTGGGAGGAGGGATCTACTTCTGAGTCTATGGGCTCATTCCTGTCGCAATCTTTCCCCAACCTGGAGCCTCCCCGTCCCCCCGCAAAGGTCGGCTGCTATCTCCTCCGCCTCTCTACTCGTTTCAGGACCCATGACGACGAACATCTCCACGGAGAGAGGGTATTTTCGATCCACGATCGACGCATTACTCGGGAAGATCCCGTCGACGGCGAGAACCCTGCATCCCATGTCCTCCACCCTCCCGATGACCTGATAGGGAAGGAGTGCGATCGAGAACGGGTTCTTCCGCAAGGACTCGAAAACCATCGAGAGAAGAGAAATGTTCTTGAGGTTTTCGGGAACGGATCTTCCCGGGAACAGCCTCCTCTCGATGAGAACCGTGGAGGGATGATCCGCGGCCAAGGTCAGGATCTCGTTCCGCCCTTCTCCCTTTCCGATTCCTTCCACTCGTCCGGCCCACAAGTCGAACAGAGCTTCCCTAGAAACCTGAAAGACCTTCGAGGAACGGTTCATCACCGCAATGACCGCCAGGTAACCGAGGTGCCTCGCCCTCAACCCCCTGAGGCGATCCCTATGAGTCAAAGGAAGGCTCGTGACTCCGAGATCCAGCTTCCCGGCCTTCAAGAGGGACAGGATCCTCTCGTGGGGACTCGGGACCGTGAGGATTCGAATATCGGGATGTCTGGACTCCAGACCATTCCGTATTCCCCCCTGACCGATGAAGGAGTGGACCGCATCCAGACCGATCCTGACCGTTTTCTTCTTCTCCCCGGGATCCCGGACGGCCGCAACGGGGCGGACCCGCTCGGATCCCATCCCATTCCCTCCGGCGACGATCCGCTCGACCCCTCCTCCGAGGGGAATCCGCTCGCTCAACACCGCCAGGACCTCCGGAGGCGGGGATTCCACGGACACCGGATCTCCCTGGAAGGCCATCAAGCCTCCCGTCCCTATGATCAGGAGAACCCCCGTGACGACGGCAGGCCCTCTCGTCCCCCACTCTCTCATACATCCCCCCGGGAATCTTCTCGTCCGATCTATCGACAACCGCCGGTCGAGGAGTGAGACGGATGTCGGAAAAAACGACAGGGAGGCCGGATTTCGTTGCGGACTACGACAGAACCCCCAAGATCTGGTCAGGGAATGCATCGAAATCCTGCGCGTGGCATGGGGATTTCCCCCGGAGCCGAGAGTGGAAAAGAAACTATTATCTTGTAATACGTATATGTATTGGTTTGAGGAGGTGGATCACCCATCCCTCATTCCCGACCCCACCCTCGGAAACTCCCCGGGATAAAAGTGTTAATAATATATGGAAGCGGTTACATAGCAGTGATTTAAGAAAGCCGGAGGGGTCAGGGCTCCGCATTCCGAGTGGGTCGAAGAATTCGAAAAGGGAAAGAGAGAAGGCTAAGATGCCCCTCTCATCCACCTCCCGGCGCAGGGTCCGGGAACGGATGAACAGCCCCAGGGGGAAAGAACGATGAAGATTCTCTGCGACCGGACCGCCTTGTGCGAGGCCCTCTCTCCGATCCTGCCGGCGATTCCGACCAAGGAGCCGCCGAAACCGGCCTGCAAGAATCTCCACATGGAGGCGGAAGGGGAGCGCTTGATCCTCGAGGGGACGAATCTCGAGCTGGCGATCACCTCGCAAATCGACTCGGTGAAGGTCGAGAGCCCGGGGGAAGTCCTCGTTCCCGCCAGGCCGTTCTATTCCCTTCTGACGGAGATCAACGATCCGACCCTCGAACTCGTCCTCGAGGATGGGAATCTCCTCGTTCCGACGGGTTCGGGCGAATACCGGATCGTCGTCTCCGACGCGGATTTCCCGGAGATCACCTTCGAATCCGAAGCCAAGGGAATCGAGATTCCGGTCGAGATCCTGAATAGGCTGTTCCAGTCCACGGAATACGCCTGCGCAAAGGAAGCTTCGAGGTATGCGATGAACGGGGTTCTCCTGCGGATCCGCGAGGGGAAGCTGACCTTCGTCGGCACGGACGGCAGGCGTCTTGCGATGGCCTCGGAGTCCCTTCCCGAGGTTCCGGAGACGCTCGGCGCGGAAGCCCTTCTTCCTCACACATGCCTCGGGTCTGCCTTGAGGTCCATTACCTCTCTCGGAGGGGAGTCCGCGACCCTGTTCTTTGGAGAGTCTTATGTTTGTTTCTCGAGCGGCCGAACGAAGGTTTCGGTCCAGATGATCCGCGGCACATTTCCGGATTTCGATTCCGTCATCCCTCAAGACATGAGCAACAAGGTCGAGATCCAGAAGTCCCTCCTGGAAAGCGCTCTCAGGAGGGTCTCGGTCTTCTGCGAGGACATGGATCCCGCGGTCAGGATCGAGTTCGACGGAACACGCGCCGTCTTCTCCTCGGAGTCCAGCGAGGTCGGTTCCGGAAACGCGTCCGTCGATGTGGAACTCTCGGGCGGGGGAGGAAAAATCGTCTTCAATCCGCGCTTCATCCTGGACGCCGTGAAGACTTGTCATCAGGACCAGGTTCATTTCGAGTTCGAGGACGGGAATTCGCCGGGGAAGTTCCTGCTCGGAGAGCAGTACGTGTATGTCCTGATGCCGATCACCGGGAAGACATGAGTCGCCCCGGATGACCGAGAGGGAACCAGGAGCAAAGGATTCGGGGGATCTCGAGGGTTTCCGCGCGAACCTGGTAAGGATCCTCCGAAAGGCGCGCCCGGACCGCGGGCTTCCCGAGGAGATCTTCAACGAATGTATCGAAGAGGTCTTCGGGTCCTGTCTTTCGAAGAGTCTCTTGGATTGGAGATATGGAAGAGGCGTCCTTCATCTGGTCCTGCGGAGTCACGCGGCCTGCAGCGACGCGAGCTTCCACCTCGAGGAGTTGCGCCGGCGCATCAACGCCCGGTTGGAGGAGGCCATGGAGAAGGAAACATCAAGGCCGGCGCGCACCGGGAGGACGAGGGCGTGGGTGCGGCGCATCCGTATGGAAACCGGAACCGCTTGAGGGGGTTCGATGAGTGACATGTCCAACGGCGGAAACACATACGACGCATCCTCCATCCAGGTCCTCGAGGGACTGGAGGCCGTGCGCAAGAGACCGTCGATGTACATCGGGGACGTCTCTTCCGCGGGGCTCCACCACCTGATCTGGGAAGTCGTCGACAACTCGGTGGACGAGGCCCTTCAAGGCCGGTGTAGTCTGATCCAGGTCACGATCCACAAGGATGGATCCTGTTCCGTTCTCGATGACGGGGCGGGGATTCCCACCGGACTCCATCCGAAACTCGGAGTTCCGGCCTTGGAAGTGATTCTCACCAAGCTCCACGCTGGAGGAAAATTCGACAAGGGGAGCTACAAGGTCTCGGGAGGACTGCACGGAGTCGGAGTCTCCGTCGTGAACGCTCTTTCTGAATGGCTGGAGGTCGAGGTCTACCGGGAAGGGAAAGCGTTTAGGCAGACATTCGCCCGAGGAGTGAAAACCTGTGAGATCGAGGTCCTCGGTCCGTCCGACAAGACAGGGACCCTGATCTGCTTCAAGCCGGACCCGGAAGTGTTCGAGACCACGGAGTTCCAGTGGCCCGTCGTGCATAAGAGGCTCCGCGAACTCGCGTATCTCATGGGGACCTGCGGCCTCAGGATCCAGGTCCGGGACGAGAGGACGGGCCAGTCCGACGATCTTCACCATCCAGGCGGACTCGTGGATTTCGTGCAGGACGTCAACAAGGGCAAGAATCCGATCCACGAGGACCCGATCTATATCGCCAAGACACACGAGGATCCGGACAGCGGAACGACCTACGAAGTGGAGTGCGCGCTCCAGTATCACGACGGATACAACGAGAACATCTTCACCTTCGTGAACAACATCCATACGCATGAAGGGGGGACGCACCTGAGCGGCTTCAAGTCCGCCTTGACCAGGTCCCTGAACCAATTCGCCAAGAACGCGAATCTTCTCCGGGACAAGGAGAAGTCACCCTCCGGCGAGGATTTGAGGGAAGGTTTGACCGCCGTCCTCTCCGTCAAGGTTCCCGAACCCAAGTTCGAAAGCCAGACGAAGATCAGGTTGGGCAATCGGGAAGTGGAGGGAATCGTCAACGCCTCCATAGGCGAGGGCCTCCGTGTCTGGCTGGAGGAACACCCGAAGCTGGGAGCCGCGATCTTCAACAAGGCTCTGGACGCGGCCAGAGCCAGGGAAGCGGCCCGGAGAGCGAGGGAACAGGTCCGGAGGAAGTCCGCGATGGAGTCTTCCTCCCTTCCCTTCAAGTTGGCGGACTGTCACAAGGGCACTCCTCGGGAACGTGCCGAGCTATTCCTCGTCGAGGGGGATTCAGCGGGGGGTTCCGCGATCACGGGGCGCGCGGGGTTCCAGGCCATCCTCCCGCTCAGAGGGAAGATCCTCAACGTGGAGAAGGCCCCTGTGCACAAGGTCGTCGATCACAAGGAGATCGAGGCCATCGTCGCCGCGATCGGAACGGGTTTCATCGGCGACGAGTTCGACGAAGCCAAGCTTCGCTATCACAAGATCATCATCATGACCGACGCGGATGTAGACGGGAGTCACATCCGTACCCTCCTGCTGACCTTCTTCTATCGGAAGATGCCGGAGCTGGTCAAACGCGGCTACATCTACGTGGCGCAGCCCCCTCTCTATCTCGTCAAGAAGGGAAAGACCCAGAGATATGTCCATGACGAGAGAGGCCTACAGAGCGTCCTGATCGAGATGGGGATCAAGAACATCGTGCTTCGCTGCGGGGAAGCCGCGCTCGAGGGGGTAGAACTCAAGGAAGGTCTCCAGAGACTCCAGAGGATCCGGGATCTTCTCCCCGGAGGGATGGCGGAGGTTCCCAGAGGGTTGGCAAAGCTCGTGACGGCTCTTCGGTCGAAACCCGAACGGCCGACGCACAGGATCAGCATGATCTCGGAGAGGATGAGGATCTCCTCGATCGCCCGGAACTCGGGGGAAGAAGAGGGCTTCTTCCTATGGGGGGGAGAGAACGAACTTCAGGAGCTCCTTTCGAGGGCGAGAAGGGAGATCCCGGATCTCGTCGTCTCCTTCGTGGGAGATGGAGCGGATCGCCCGGATCTCGTCGTCCGGAGCCTCCATTACAGCGAGCAATTGTTCGATGAGATCGCCTGGTTCGAGGATAGGGGAATCGATCTCGCCCTTCTCGACGGGAACGGCGGCGATTCGCAGGTACGGATCAAGCACGGGAACAAGGAGATCCGACCGAACGGACTGTCCCAGATCCTTGAGGGTGTGAAGCGGTTCGCGAAGGACGATGTCGACGTCCAGCGCTTCAAGGGTCTCGGGGAGATGGAGGCCTCGCAGCTCTGGGAGTCGACGATGGATCCCGAGCGCAGAGTTCTGTTTCGTGTCGAACTCTCCGATGCGATGGAGGCAGACAACCTCTTCACGGTCCTGATGGGATCCCTGGTCGAACCGCGACGGAAGTTCATCCAGGACCACGCCCTGGAGGTCTCGGAACTCGATGTCTGAATCGAGTCGGATCCCCCTTCCCAAGGAAGGATGAATCGCGGAGAGGCGGGGTCGGTCTCGATCCCGCGTCAAGTGGTTTCCTTCCGGGTGCCGATAGACGGTGCATGAAGGGTTTGGAGAGAATCACCACGGTCAGACTGGCGGAGGTCATCTCCGAGTCGGGGCTGGTCCAGACGGACCAGATCACCGAGGCCCTGTACCAGCAGGACAGCACGGGTCTGCCTTTCATCGATTTCCTTGTCGACACGGGCGTCGTCTCGGAATGGGATCTGGCGAAGCAGGTCGTGGACCACTTCCAGATTCCCTTCCTCGTGGCGACGAACCTCGAGATCGAGGATCAGGTCGTCAAGAGTCTCCCCGAGGATTTCGTGTTCAAGCACAGCATCCTTCCATTCGCGAGTATCGGGAAGGTCCTGAACGTGATGATGCCGGTCTTCACCCCCTACAAGGTCCTGGTTGAGGCCTCGGAGAAGTCCGGCCTCGATGTGTTTCCGTTCGTGGGGCTCGGAAGCGAGAACCGGAAGGTCCTGTTCCGAGTCTACCCGGAACACCCGAAGGAGGAGCCGGCCGGGGTCGCCCCTCAGAAGATCGAGCAGGACAGCTCCTGGGAGAGTGTCTTCGACCTCGGGGACGAGGAAGTCCACAGGGCTCTCCCGGAGTCGGAGTGAGAGACTCCAGGGGCTCCCGGGCACCGTTGCCCGGGCCGCGGGGATGGTTTAGCGTCCCCGGTTCCCGGGGCCCTTAGCTCAATTGGTTAGAGCCGCCGGCTCATACCCGGCTGGTTGCAGGTTCGAGTCCTGCAGGGCCTACCAGAAGCGCCGGGGCCTCACGGCGAAATCCGGAAAGGCGGCCGCCCCCCCTGGCGGTCCTGGAATCCCCCGCTACAATCTTCCGCTTCCTTTGCCCGGACCGGAGTCCTCGGCTCCGATTCGGGGCTTTGAAAGGTCGAAGTCCACATTGCAGGAGGAATCCGTTGGAGTTCGAGGAAGAGTTCTTCGCGTCTCCGGCGAGGGAAGGGGGTTTCGGGCGCTGCGGCGGTCGTGAGCTGAAGACCCGCATGGAGCGGCATATTTGCGACAAGCTTTCGATGTCCGGGGTCCCCCACTCTCACCGCCCCCGTCGATTCGAGATCAAACTCCAAGGGGACCGAGTCGCCTCTTACTCGCCGAGCATCGTGCTCCGCGGGCGAGGAAGGGAGGGCAAGACTTCGGTCATCGAAGTCTTGGCTTCGGCGGAAGGATCCCACGCGGAAAAGATCAAGGCCTTCCATTCGATCTACAACCAGGATTTCTACGTGATGCTGATCGCCCCGGAGGAGGTCTTGAAGGAGGTCGACTCGGGGAGCATCGATGCGGGGATCCCCCCTTCCGAAATCGACGATCTTGTCAACCGCCTGGTCGAATGACGATGTGCGGCGAGTCCCTTCCCGTTCTCCTCCATCCCCTCCCTCCCCGAAGATGTCGATGACCGAGTCTAGCACGGCCCTCTCCCTGACCGCCCTGATCCAACGACCGGAAGAACTGGAAGCTGCCTGGCTGGAACGCATCGAGGAAGCGCGGCCCCTGGAGCCCCTTCTCGAACTCCTCCAAACGCTGGCCGCGAACGGTAATCCAGGGCAAGCCGATACCTTCGGGGGGATGTTGATGGAGTCCCTCGCGGGCTCCGGCCGGGACCGAGAACTCTTTCAGGTCTGCCGGGTTCTCGTCGAGGCATGCGGCCCGACCCTATCCCCCTCTCCGGATTTCTGCGCCCGGGCCGTGAAGGCGAAGTTCGGGACCGAACCCTGGTTCGAGGGATTGGCGCGGAAGCTCGGATTCGACGGCGAGAAACTGGACTGGCAGGGTTTCCAGACGCTCCTCTCGTGGAGGTCCTTCCTGCCCGGCCACGTGTTGATGCACCGTTCGGGTTGGGGGGAAGGCCTGGTCACGAGCTACGATCCCGACACCGAGGAACTCGACATCTCCTTCTCTTCCGGGATCGACCGCAGGATCCCGTGGAGAACGGCCCTCGAGACGATGAAGCCCCTGCCGGATTGGGATGTCCGAGCCATGAGGCTGACGGACCCCGAGAGACTCGCCGAACTCGTGAAGAAAGAGCCTCTGACGATTCTGCGAAGGGCTTTGACCAGTCTTCGTGGGAAGGCCACCTCGACGGTTCTCAAGGAGTTTCTGGTCGACAAGGTCGTGCCTGCGAAGAGCTGGAACACCTTCTGGAAACACGCCAAGAAGGCCGCCATCGAGGACCCCCGGATCGCGGTCGAGGGTTCGAAGGCCCGCCCGATGCTGACCCTGAGGAAAAAGGCGCTGACCTTGGCGGAGGAGGCGCGACAGGCCCTGCGTCACCAGAAGGACGCAATTGCGGCGATCCGCGGATTTCGAACCTGGTTGGAGAGGGCCACGCGCGAGGAGGATCGGAGGGCTCTCGGCTCCCTCGTGTTCGAACTACTGGCGCCTCGTGTGGAGAAGGTCGGGTCCCAGGTGGAGCGGCTCGCGATCCTTCTTTTCCTCGAGGAACTCGATCTCCTCGAGGAGGACCCCATTCCCGGGATTCTCGCGGGTCTGTTCGGAGGGGAGAGCGTCGAGTCCTTTGAGGTTCTCGGTGTGATCGAGGACCCCAGGCTCCTCCGGAACGCGGTCGCAAGGTTGCCGGAGGCCCTGGGGGAGGACTGGGCGGAGAAGGTCACGGAGGGTCTTCGGGATTTTCCAAGGGAAGCCCTCGATTCAGCGGTCGCCCTGCTCGAGAGTTCCGGAAGAAAGGACCTCCTGGTCCGGGCTTTCGAAGAAGCCGCTCCCTTTCCGAGAAAGCACGCGGCCCTCCTCCACGAACTCCTGAGGGTATGGGCCGAGGGTGGAATGACCGGGGCCCCGAGGCTTCCCGACAAGGAGGTCGTCTGCCGGGTCGCCCTCCATTGCCTCCGGGCAGTCTGCGAGGAAAAGGCGGGGCCGGAGAGATCGCGGCTCATGGGTCGCATGCAGACCTTGCTCCTCGGTAGGAAGGGTATCCTTCCCGAACTTCTGGATTCGGTGGACCGCTCAACGATCGCGACGGCGAGGAGGATCGGGCTCCGGGCCGGAGATCAATACCCGCCGAAAGTCCAGGAACTCGTGGAGAAAGTAGGCAGGAAACGGTTCCCCGATCTCTTCGATGAGACCTCTCCCATGGCCTTCTGGGAGGACGATTCGAGGATCTGGACGACGGCGGAGGGCCTTTCCGCGATCCGAGAGGAGTTCCGGATCCTCAAGGAAGAGAAGATTCCGGAGAACTCGAAAGCCATCGGGCAGGCGGCTTCTCTCGGCGATCTCTCGGAAAACGCCGAGTGGGAGGCTGCGATGGAGGAGCAGCGGAACTTGACCGACAAGGCCTCGCAACTCGAAGCCCTGATCAAGAAAGCTCGAATCCTCTCCCCCGAACTCGTTCCTTCTGGAATGGCCGCGCCGGGGACCCTGATAGGTATCCTCGACCTGGACACGGGGGAGCGGCGAAGCGTGCGCCTTCTCGGACCCTGGGACGAGGTCCATGGAGAAGACGTCGTCAGCTATCTCGCTCCCTATGGTGCCGCGCTATGCGGGGCCAAGGTCGGGGAGGAAGTGACCGTGACCCTGCCTTCCGGTTCGAAACACCTGCGGATCGAGTCCATCGAGGTCCTTTGACCTCCTTGGCTTCGCTCCCCTGCCGCACGGGGAGTCGGAAGGGGTAGGGAAACGGAATCAGCGACCTCCCCGGACCAGCTTGCCGAGATGGTCGCGCAGCTCCTGTTCCCTCTTCACGAGGACCTTTTCCATTCCCTGTAGGACCTTGCGGATCCCCTTCCGTTTTCGAACCGCGGTCCGGACCTTCTCCCAGGCCTTCCGAAGCTTCTTGTCTTCCTCCTTCTGCAGGTAGGAGAGCATGATTCCGGCCTGGTAGATGTTCCAGTCGGTTTCCTGACTGCTCTGATCGGGGCTGATCGCGAAGTTCTTGAAGAAGGATTTGAGGTTTCGGATCCCGCCCTTCGCGAGATATTGCCTGCCGAAGTGCTGGGCGCTCGCTCGGTTGCTCCATCGTTCGAGGTAGGCTCCGAAGGCCGTGTAGATCCAGTTGGTGCGAGAGAGCTTGTCGTCGACGAGGAGCATATGAGCGACTCCGAGTCCGGCGGCGTGCTTGAGGTAGTAGGGTCCCCAGTTCTTCTCTCCGAGATAGGCCGCGATCGGAGCCCCGTCTTGGCCCGCGGCGCGGAAGGCCCCGTACGCCGAGAATCCCGTGTCGTCGTATTGGGCTCCGAAATCTTGGTAGGCCGCTTGGTCCAGGAACCCGAAGATCGTCACTCGGCGCGGAAGAGGCAAGCCCGGGGGGTAGAGGAGGTTCTTGATGATCGTGATCTGGGTTTCCCCGTCGTTGGCCCATTCCTTGGCCTTGTCCAGGGGGGCCGTTGTCACGATGCGGATGTTTTCCGTCTGCACGACCCAGGGCCGTTCCCAGGTCGAATGCGCCTTGTTCGCCTCCTCCTTTGTGACCCAGGACCCTTGCACGGGGAACTTCCCGGACTCCGCTCGTTCCAGGTCTTCCTTTTTGATCCACACCCCCGTGTCGGGGTGAGGCACCAGGCCCTCCTTGTACTTCAGGTAATCCGGTCTACGGACCCACTTCCCTTCGTAGCGGAGGAGTCCCATCTTCAGGAACTCGAGGTCTTCCTTCTTGACCCAGACCCCATCGTGCTTGACGTAGCCCTTCCTCCTGTATTCGGCTTCCTCGGCCTTCTTCTTTTCCGCCTCGAAACGCTCCTTCTTGAACCACTTGTCCTTCCACTTGACATACCCGAGAGCTTTCCGCGCCTCTTCGTGATCGGGATCAGCCTTGAGGACCTTGTGGAGGATCCTCTTGAAGTCGAGATCCAGACCCTTCCGTTTGGCCCACAGGGCCGCGGCGTAGAGGGCGTCCCCATCCTTAGGGTCGATGCCCGCGACCCTTGCCGCGAGCTGACGGCGGAGTTCCTTCTTGCCTTGCAGGGAAGGAATCGGGGTTTCGGCGGGGAGACGGGGGGCGCCGTTCGAGACGACCAGAAGCCCGGTGAGAGCCAAGGCGACGAACATTGATGAGCCTCCAAGAGCTGGGGAATCGAGGGGACCGAGGGGCTATGATACGGAGCCTCGGGAACGGGTGAGCCTCAAAGCCCCCGAAACCCTCGCACTTCTGCCCGTGGGAGCACCGACGATGCCGAGTCTCCGACTGATCTTCTGCCTCCTCTGGGGGCTTTCCCTGGGCGCTTCCTGCAGCATCGAGCGCTCCTTCCGAGGTCCCGAGGCGGACGGGTCCGAGATGATCACCCCCCGCCAGTTCCCCGATCTCCCGGTTCCCAGGGATTACAAGCTTCTTTCCTCGACGAAGCGGAGCTGGTCCTTCCAGCGGGGAAAATTCCGGACTGGGAATCTCGTCTATCGGGGGTCTCTGGCCATCGAGAGGCTTCGGAAGTTCCTCCTGGATCGGCTTCCGGTCCATGGTTGGGATCTCCAGGACGAGAGCCGGCCGACGAGGGAGCGATTCCGCCAGAACTGGATCAGCAAGAAGGATCAGGAAGTTCTCTACGTACTCCAGGTCGAAGTGAAGGACGAGGGAAGGTCGAGCCTTCTTCGATACGATCTCAGGACGAGCAGGCGGCCGACCGTCGAGCCGAGCGCCGGAGGGGCGGCTTCCGCCCCCTCGGCAGAGGAAGGGTTCTCGGAGGCCGTGTTCCGGAAGTAGACAGGGGTTGGGGGCCGAAACCCTAGGCCCTGGGGGCCACGGGCTTTGCGCCCTTCCTGGTCTCCCGCCCCCTTCCCGGGTATAGTCCGGCGCCTTTCTCCGGGCTCAGCCGCCCTTCCCGGCCCGAGAGGAGACTCCTCCCGGTCCTGGAGTCCTTCCGTTCCGGACGAGAGACCGAGATGTCCGCACAGCAACAGGCTCCCGAGCAAGCCCCGATCCCCGGGCAGATCACGACCCCCAATCCGATCGAGATCTTCTGGGAGCGATACAAGAGACCCATTCAGGCTCTGGGTTGGATCCTGCTCCTGGCGATTGCCGCCTACTACGCTGTCCAGTACTGGAACCGCCTGGAGCGGAACAAGACCTGGAACGCCTTCATCGAGGCGACGCGGATCGACGAGGCCTTCAAGGTCGATTCGGATCTCGCCTCCTTCCTTCCCCCTGATCCGGTTGCGCATCTCGACAAAATCGACGAAGCGGAGGCGGAGAGTAAGGCGGATTCCCTGGACGGGGCGGCCGGGGTCTGGATCCGGTGGACCTTGGCCTGCAAGGCCGCGAAGGAAGGGAAGGTCGCGAGGGTCGAGGCCTTGCTCTCGAAGATGAAGCAGAGCCCTTTCGCGGCACCCTATTTCCGCAAGATGGACTGGCCGCCGGTATTCGTTCCCAAGTCGGATTCCGAGGAAGCAAAGAAGGATTCAGCAAGGCCCACCCAGGAACCGCCCCGCGAACCCAAGCCCACCAGCCTGGCTTCCCAGCTTCTCCACCATGCGAAAAAGAATGCGGAGTTTCGGCGGGACCACCCGGAGTTGTTCGCCCCTCCGGAACCTGATAGCAAGAAAACAATCGTCTTCGAAACCACCGCTGGAACCTTCAAGGTCAAGCTCTATGAGGACCGGGCCCCCAAGCATTCCAAGAACTTCATCGAAAAGTGCAAGTCCGGTTTTTACAAGGGGTTGCGGTTTCATAAGGTTCAGCACCCGAAGGTTTTCGGGCTACCTCAGTTCGACCTTGCGGGGATGACCTGGCTCGGGAACCCGTCCTCGAAGGAGGAGGACAAGGGGAAATGGGCCGAGGACTACGCCTCGGCCGAAACCGTCGAGCACGAAGATTCCGGCTTGAGTCATTTCCCCTTCATGCTCGCAGCGGAGAGAAAACCGGACCGCTTGGGGAGTGATTCCGAGGTCGTTTACTTTACGACGACCGATGCGTCGGCAAGCCGTGACGGTTCCAATGTCGTGTTCGGCCGGGTCGTCGAGGGCAAGAAGGTCCTACGGGCCATCGTCGAGGGCGAACTCTCCTCGACCACCGAAGAGAACCAGGGGGTGGGGAAGCCGAAGGTCCCGGTCAAGGTTCTCTCCGTGAAGGTCGTGGATTGAACCCTGCCGGGGACTATGCGTCGGTTTCTTTGCGCATCCCCTTCTCCTGGATCCTCTTCTCGAGAAGTTCCTGTTCGGAGGGGTGCACCTCCAGGCTCATCAAGAGTTCGAACACACGGTGGAACTCCTTCTTGTTGGGGAGTTCGAGTGTGATCCTTCCTCCCCTCTTTCCGGAAACACCGGCCTGAACTCTCACTCTGCACCCCAGGATCCGAAGCAAGGTTTCTTCCATGTCTCGAATCCAGGGGGCTCGCTCCTCTTTTTTTCTCCCCTTGGCGCCCCCCCCTTTTTCGCGCTTTCGGGAAGAGACGAGCTTTTCCGAACTACGGACGGAAAGCCCTTCGGCCAGAATCTGACGAGCCAAGGGCAGTCGATCGGCCGGATCGGCGCTGAGCAGGGCGCGGGCATGCCCCATGGTCAAGCGGCCCTTTTCGACCTGGCTCTGTACCTCAGGCGGAAGATCCAGGAGTCGGAGATAATTCGTTACGGAGGAGCGTTGAAGGCCGACTTCCTCTGCGATTTTCGCCTGAGATGAGCCCGTATGCTTCATGAGGGAATCGAAGGAGCGGGCCTTCTCGATGGCGTTGAGATCGGTCCGCTGGACGTTTTCCACGAGAGCGAGAACCTGCATTTCCCAGTCGTCCGCTTCATGAACGACCGCCGGGATCTCTTCCAGCCCGGCTCTTCGAGCTGCCCGCACCCTTCTTTCCCCGGCGATCAGTTGGAACTCTTCGCCATTCCTGCGGACGAGGACGGGTTGGAGAACACCCGATTGCCGGATCGAAGCCGCCAGTCGGTCCAGATCTTCCTCCTTCCAATCGGACCGGGGCTGAAATGGATTGGGACGGATCCTGTCGAGAGGGATCGATAGGCTCCCGCTGGCTTCGTGGTCGGTGCCTTCGACTCCATCGAGAGGTTCGTGTTCTTGATCCCCGGGCTCCATTCCTGCTCCTTCGGAAAGGAGGAAGCGGAGACCTCTACCCAGTTTGCGCCCAGCCATCGATGACCTCCCTGATAAGATTCGCATAGGCCGTGCAGCCCATCGAGCGCGGGTGATGTTGAAACAGCGAGAGGCCGTAACTCGAGGCCTCCGAGAACAAGGGATCCCTGGGAATCTTGGTCTTGCACAGGGATTCCGGAAACAGATTCCGAACTTCCTCGACGACTTCCTTGTGAAGGGGTTTCTCCTCTTCGTACATGACGGGCAGGATGTGCAAGCCGGCCTGGATCGAAGTGCGGGACTTCTCGAAGAGGTGGAGCATCTGGGCGAGCCCCTGCATCGAGAGAAACTCACATTGGAGAGGGACGCAAACATCCGTGGCTGCTGCAATGGCTTGGGGAGTCCACGACCCCAGGCTCGGAGCACAGTCGAAGATCATCGGGCCCTCTCGGGGCGGTCTCTGGCAGAGTTCCCGGAGAGCCTCGGAACTGGGAGGGCCTTTCGGCCGGAGGATCAGAACCCCTTCCTCGGAGACGTAAGAATCCCATATCGATTGAAGATTGGAATCCCTGTGAACTTCGCAACCCCTTTTTTGGCAAAGGGATGCGTTGAGTTGAGGGTCTAGGTCGACGAGTGTTGGCGCTTTTCCGGAGAGTTGGAAGCCGACAGCGAGATGCACGGCTGTCGTTGTCTTTCCCACTCCCCCCTTCTGGTTGGTGCAGGCGATTCTCGGCCTGACCTGGATTGAACTCTTCCCTTTGGTCAACATCCCCGGGAAGCATGCTAGCTTTCGTCCTTGAAGATCCAAGGGGTTTCGAGTGAGCCCCCCCACCATCCGGGCCCTGAGGGCCCTCCTTTCTACTTCTTTCATGCAGGCCTTCAGGGATCCGATTCTCTGGGGGCTTTCCCTGGCCCTCCTCCTGTTTTCCCTCTGGTGGGGTTTCTTCTCCTACTCAGGAGGACCATTCCTTCCTCGAGGTTTCGATCTTCAATGGTCCTTCCTGGGTTGTCTGTTTTGGCTCCTCCTTCGCTTTCCGAGTGCCTATGAGGGAGAGATGCATGCTCCGGGATGGTCCAGGTGGCAGGATTGGGCGTCCATCGGGTCTGTGGTGTCAGGATTCGGAGTCCTGTATCTCCCCTTGAAGATCGAGCAGCTCGTATTCGTGGGTGTGCAGAAGGATCTGGTGTTCCACGTGGAACTTCTGCGGTTCTTTGCTGTCTTGGTCCTTCTCGCTTTCTCCTCCCTCCTTGCCGTTCGCTCCTCGAGCCGAAAGACATGGTTCTGGATTGTTGGGTTCGCCATTCTTTCCGATGTCCTATACGAGGTGTATCCGGGTTGGCGGCTGTTTCCGGTTTCCTTGGGTGTCGTCTTGGTGCTGGGGCTCATCTTTTGGAAAAGGATCCCTTTGGAAAGGGAGTAGGCGATGAAAGTCGCGATTCTGGGTGATATTCATGGAAACCGCGAGGCCCTTGAAGCGGTACTCCGGGAGGTTGAGATCTGGGGGGCCGAGAGAATCCTCCAGGTTGGTGATCTTGTGGGGTATGGCCCAGACCCTCAATGGGTAATCGATAGGGTGCGAGACCTCGAGGCCATGGTCTGCTTGGGGAACCACGATGCAGCAGTAGTTGGTCTGATCCGTGAGGAAAGTTTCAACCCCTATGCACGTGCAGCAATTCGCTGGACCCGTTCTTCCCTGAGCAAGGAGGCTCTCGATTATCTGGGTCAACTACCGATCCAGATGCATTTTCCGGAAATCGATACCCAGATGGTCCATGGGTCCCTTTGTCAACCCGAGTCCTTCGATTACGTGTATTCTCAGGTCGCTGCCGAACGGAGTTTGGATTTCCAGACCGCAGGTGTTTGTTTTGTCGGGCATACACACCTCCCTTGCCTTTACAGCCAGAGAACCGGGGAGGAGGCCCAGTTCAATCCTGCCTTCGAAGAGGGGAGGGTTTGTATCCGTCCCCCCAAGGAAAGGTGGCTTGTGAACGTGGGGAGCGTGGGGCAGCCAAGAGACCAGGATACGAGAGCCGCCTGGGTCCGCTGGGAGACCGGGGAAAACGAAATCCGTCTCGAGCGGGTCCTTTATGATTTTTCCCAAACTCAGGAAAAGATTCTTTCCCTGGGTCTTCCCAAGATTCTCGCGGAACGCCTTTCCCATGGATTATAGTTCAGGTTCCACGTGGAACCCGAGCCTGAGAGGGGGAAAGGAACCTCATAAGCCAGGAATCTGCAACGGGAATGGCCTCCTCACTCAGGCGGAGAGTATCCTCCTCAAGGAGAAGGTGGCCGGCTTCTCTGCCTTCCTGAATCAGTTGTCCGTATGTCAGAAGGATCGGGATCCCAAATCGAGCTTCCAGTTCTTTCAGGGAGACCCCTTGATCCATCCGGAGTCCCAGCCAAAGAGCTTCTCCGCATCGGGTTCTCTCTGAAAGAAACTCGGCTTGAGCTTCCGGGCATCCACTTTCCCGGATGGAAGAGAGGTAGAGGGGGAGGGCTTTGTGGTTCGTGGCTCGCCAACCATCTCGATGCTTCGAAGCTCCCGGGCCGATCCCCAGGTAGTTCCCCGCTCTCCAGTAGTTGACATTGTGCAGGCACCAGGCCCCTCTCTTTGCAAAGTTGCTGATTTCGTATGGAATATAGTCGTTATCTCGTAGGTATTCCCTTGTTGACAAGAGCTGCGATACGCAGACTTCTTCCTCCGGAGCCGGAATCCTCTCCTCATGGAGAGCTTTGTGGAGCGGGGTTCCCTTCTCGAAGCTGAGCTGGTAGCAGGACAGGTGGTCAGGGTGAAAGCCGAGCGCCGTCCGGAGGTCCTCGGCCCAGGTCTCGCGGTCCTCTCCGGGGATTCCGAAGATCAGGTCCAAGTTGAGGTGGGGGAAGCCGGTTTCTCGGCAGAGTTCCAGGGCTTTCCGGGATTCTTCCAGTCCATGAGGCCGATCCAGGAAGCGCAGAATCGACGGGTGGAAGCTCTGGATCCCGAGGCTCATCCGATCGACTCCGGCATCTTTGAGGACTTGGAGCTTCGAAGGGGTGCAGCTCTCGGGGTTCGCCTCGCAAGTCCATTCTTTCAAATGTGTTAGATCGCATAGATCCAGGATCCCCTGGCAGAGTTCCTCCAGGAGTCGCTCGGGGAGGTGGGTCGGGGTTCCGCCTCCCATGAAGATCGTCCGCGGACGTGGCCGGAATCCCAGGCTCCGGATCTCTTCAAGGATGGCGCCGACGATCTCCCGCATCGTTTGCGGGTCAGAATCGGCGACCGAATGGAAGTCGCAATACCCACACTTCACGACACAGAAAGGAACGTGGAGATAGAGGGCGTTCCCATACCCCTCCTCGAGGGGAAAGGGGGCGATCCCTTGGTCGTACCTTTCCGGCGCCGGTCCTCCTCGCATGAACCAGCTATGAGAAAGCCGGGGTGGGGATCTGTCCACCCTCCCCGCGGCCGCGCTTCAGCTCCCCCCTTGTTCCCCGTAGGACCGCAGGAAGATCCCCTTGAGGCGGGAGATCGAGTTCTTCTCGATCTGCCGGACCATCTCGCGGCTGATCCCCATCATTTCCCCGATGGCCTTCAGGGTCATGCCCTCCCCATCCCCCTTGAGCCCGTAGCGGAGTCGAAGGATCTCGGCCTCGACTTCATCCATGTCCTCCAGGAGATCATACATTCGCTCGATCTCGCTTTGCTCCAAGATCTCATCTTCGGGATTGAGGGCGCTCTGGTCTTCGAGGGATTCCTCCGCGCCGGGGATCATGTCCAGGCTGACCATCGCATTTGGACCCGAGCTGCTGTGGACGGTTCTCTGGACGAGGTGCTTGTTCTCCTGGGGAATGTCGAGCAGCTCTGCGATCTCTCCCGCGGTCGGCTGCCTTCCTAGCTTGAACGCGAGGTCCATCGCCATGGATTTCCACTTGGAGACGATCTCCACCATGTAAGAGGGGACGCGGACCGTCTTGACCGTGCTGATCAGGGCCCTCCGGATCGCCTGCTTGATCCACCAGGTCGCATAGGTCGAGAACCGGCAACCCGCCTCGGGATCGAAGCGCTCGACCGCCTTCATCAGGCCGATGTTGCCCTCCTCGATGAGGTCCATGAAGGAGAGACCGCGGTTCGTGTAGTTCTTGGCGATCGAGACGACCAAGCGGAGATTGGCCCGGATCATGTGTTCCCGGGCGGAAAGATCCCCCTTCTGGATCCTGCGGGCCAGTTCGATCTCCTCCTCGGGTTTGAGGAGGGGCACCTCGTTGATTTCGCGGAGGTAGGTGTCCAGTTCGTTCTCGCGGCGAATTTCGACCTCCCCTGGCCGTTCCCCTCGTCGTTGCGGCGGCGAATCCTCTCTCCGCTATCGACCGGGGAGAAGCCGGAGCTTGAGAGGCCCCACGCCGCCGGGGTTTGAGGGGTGCCGGACAGGGATTCGTGTGGGAAGCCGATCGGATGGGGGGGCCTTGGAGCAGGACGAACCGCAGGGGGACATGGGATGAAGGTGTTCTTTGTCCGGGGGCTGTCGGCCTTGTTGCCGACGGTCCTGACGCTTTGGATCCTGACCGCGATGGTCGGATTTCTGGGAGAGTACGTCGCCCGGCCGATCACGGATGGGATCCACTGGGTGTTGACGACGAACCGGTGGGGGCGAAGCGTCCTTGAATCCGCGACCCCCGTCCGCCTGTACGAGGAACCGATCTTCGATCCTTCGAAGCTCCCGAAAGGCGTGGATCCCGAGAGGACCCTTTCGTATCTGCGGGACGGCCAGGGGTTCTTCCTAGATCTCAGCGTTCTCGACAGGGAGGAACTCGAGAAAGCCCTCGACCGGCATATTCCTCCGATTTTCGGGTTCGTGACCGGTCTGGTCCTGATATTCCTTCTGGGAGTCCTAGCACGAGGATGGATCGGGAACTGGCTCTTCCGGAAGGGGGAGCGGATCTTCTTCTCCTTCCCCCTCGTCCGGAGCATCTACCCCTATGCAAAACAGATCGTGGAGTTCTTCTTCCAGAAAGAGGATACGAAGAAGACCTTCCATTCGGTCGTCGCGATTCCTTACCCGAGCAAGGGGATGTATACGATCGGCTTCGTGACTTCCGAGGGCCTGCCCCAGCTCGATCGGGAGGTGGAGGGTGACTACGTCTCGATCTTCGTCCCTTCTTCACCGACCCCGATGACCGGGTATCTCGTCTTCGTGCCGCGCGAGGACGTCGTGCACCTTCCGATCAGCGTGGACCAAGCCATGGGCCTGGTCGTCTCGGGGGGAGTCATCACCCCGGGGCAGGCCCTTCCAGGCTTGCCGCGGAGGATCAGGAAAAAGGATGCGGGACCGGAGTTGGAGGAGGTTCCGGCGCCCTTGGAAGTCGGCCAAAGGGAAGCTCTGCATGTCGGGCTTGGGAGGGGGGGGCCGGAGGGCCAAGATAGGGGACCTTCTCCCTAGAGGTCATGATCCCCCGTCCCCGAAGCCGGTGTCTTATCCTGCTCCTTGTCCTTCTCGTGGTCGAGGGGTTCTATCTCCTCTACACCCCGCCCTACAAGAATCCTGACGAACTCTCACATCTCCAGGCGGTCCGGTTCTATCTGAGCGAGAAGCGCTTACCGGACCCCTATCGCGAACGGCCGAAGATCCAGCAGGACAAGCACCCTCCCTATACCTATGTGACGGGTGCGCTGCTCCTCTCTCTTGGGGAAGGATGGTTCCGCGGAACCGAATCGTCGATTCGGTTGCCCGGGCCTCATGAAGTCGAACTCCGGCCCGGGAAAGTCAGCGAGAATTCGGGAATCCCCGACGGGGCCCTCTACCTGCTCCGGGCCTTCATGGCCCTCCACTGGCTCCTGTTCGGGTGGGCTCTCCTGTCCCTTCTGGACCTCTGCTTCGAGGGCCGACCGCGCTTCGCCTGGGGTCTGGCCCTGGCGACGGCGACGATCCCCCAGGCTGCGATGTCCGGGGCAGCCCTGACCCCCGACACCCCGCTCACCGCCTTCTGCGCCGGAGCCTTCTACTTCATGGTTCGCGGCGCCCTGGGTCTCGGCAAGGCCGGAAGGGCCGGGCTCGCGGCCGGCTCGTTCCTCGCCCTCGCCCTCCTCGCCAAGTCCGCAGCGGTCCATCTCCTTCCGGTTCTCGCCTTGGCTTCCTGGATGAGGGGGCGGAGGAAAGGGGGGGGCGAGGGCTTCCGTTTCCTTCTCTGGGCCCTGGTCGTTCCCCTCTTGCTTTCCTCCTGGTGGTACTTGAGGAACCAGATCCTCTTCGGGGATCCGTTCCAGATGAGGGCCCAGGTCGAGACCTATACGCATTCGGTCCGGCGCAGTCCCTGGACACTCGTGTTCTTCGAGGTGTTCTTCGAGGATACCTTCCGCAGCTTTTTCGGATTCTGGGAGCGCGAGAGCTTCCTGGCTCGTCCTTTCTACCTCCTGGTGGCCGGATGGGTCGGGACGGCCGCATCCGGGCTGCTCCTCCTGTTCCGCAGGGCGCCTCGGTCGGAGGCGCCTCCCACCTCCCTCGCGGCCCTTCCCCACTCCCTTTGCGCGTTTTTCGTGCTGTTCGGGCTGACCCTGCTCGGAAACCTGACCGTCCATTCCCCTCAAGGCAGGTATCTCTTCCCGGTGCTCCCGGCTCTCGCCGTCGCCGGCGGACTCGGCTGGACGATCGCCCTGCGCTTGCGGAGGGACTCGAAACTCTGGTTGGTCCTGCCCTTTCTCTGGATCACTTACGGTCTCCTCAGCTTCGATGCTCTCTTTCTCGACCGCTATGCTCCCAAGCGGAGTCACGCCTACGGTTCCGGCGAAGTCCTGTATTACGAGGATTGCGGGAGTCCCGGGCTCCATCCTCACAGGGTCCAGGGTATGGACGTTCCGGACGGTTCCCAACTCGGGCGTCGCATTCCCTGGCGTACGGTCGACGGCCATGCTGAGGCCGTCGTCTATCGATTCCCGATCCCTGAGGGCTGGCGGCGGGATCTTCAGGTCCGGGTCGTCTATTTCAACGCGGATCCACGTCTTCCCTACCTGGCGGAGTCGGAGGGGAGGTTCCGATACCCGGCCGCCCGCATGCGGGCCGACGGGAGGCTCCTGCACGAGGAGATCGAGCTGACGAGCACCCCGGAGACCTATGTCTTTCCGATCCCCGCAGACCTCCTCGAGGACGGGTCCCTCGAACTCAGGATCGAGAAAGCGAAAGGACCCGCCGTCATCGTAGCCGAACTCTGGATCGAACGAGCGTTTCTTCGCTTCGAGGGGAGGGGAAAAGTGTGGAACCGCACCGGCCGGAGCCTCGAAGCCCTCGTTCTCTGGAAGAAGGACGGACTCGTCGGCTCGGCCGTTCTCGAAGTCCCGGCGCGAGGTTCCGCCCCCCTGGACCTCGGGATTCCCGGAGATGCGGAACTCAGGTTGCTTCCGCACCTCCTCTCCCCCTGGGTCTCAACCCAGGCGGAGTCTTATCCCGCAGGCGGTTCCCGCTGGTACGGAGACCGGACCGCCGAGGGAATCTATTTCTTGCGGGGGAGGGGGGTCGTCGCCCGACTGCCTGTTCCCCCGGGGAAGCTCCTCGGGTTGCGGCCCTTCGTTCGGCGCAAGGATCCGGGAGGAGGATGGGTCTGGGAGGAGATGGATTTTTCCGGAAGCGGGGCCGGGGTTCCTCTCGAACTGCGCGCCCGGGCGGATACCCAGGAGTCCTTCGACGTGTGCCGCTGGGTCGGTGGTTGGAGGTGATGTCGTCTCGCGTTTCCATCCTCGGGTAGCAGGGAATCCGGGGATCTGGCAAGGTGAGCCGATTTCCGGAACGAAAGAGGTTCCCATATGATTGCGACGTTCCTCGTTCTTTCGCTTTGTTCACCGCAGAATCCTCATCCCTCCTCTCGATTTCTGCCGCCGGATCGGACCCTTCTTCTGCTCGAGGTCCCTCCGCCCGCGGTCCTGCGTTCCCGCGCGAAGCAAATCGCCCAGCTCGGTGCGTTCGGTGTGCCTTCGATGGGGGGGTTCTTGCGATTCCTGGCGACCGGGGATGCGTCCCTCTCCCTGTTCCTGGAACGGGGGGCGATTCTCGGAAAGATTCTCGAGTCCTTCGACGCGGGGCTGACCGCGGCCGTCATCCTCCCCGAAAAGAAGACCTCCAGAAGCTTCGCCGGGGTCCTGATCGGGGCGGCCGCCTCACCCAAATCATCGAAGGGTCACGGGGAGCTGTTGAAGAAGTTCCTGCTCGGGGAGGACCTGGCAGGCCTGGAATCGAAGAGGTCCCCTTCCATCGTTCTCGAGGAGTCCCCACTGCTCGACACCCCCGTGCTCTCGACCTGGGTCCATACCCGGGTTCCCCCAAACGCGGAGAACGATGATTTCTTCTATTTCCGTTCCGCGAGCGTGATGCAGGCCCGGAGGGCCAGGAGATCGGCCTTCCTGTTTTTTTCCATGTCCAACGCCTCAACGATGAAGAAGGACATGGAATCGGGAATCCCGATTCTGGGGGGCGTGCTCGGCCTTCGCGGCCGCCGTTCCGGGGGGGACGTGCTCGGGCCGAACATTCAACGTTTTCCGGTTCCTCCGGGTTCGTTTCTCGCGAGATTGGTCCTTCGGACCGGCGCGATGATCCAAAACCCCGAAGTCACCTCAAAGGGGGACCTCGAAGAGATGCGGCGGAGCGGATTCGTCGATCTCGTGGGGGTCGAGGACCTCTTGTGGGCCGAGGGCGGGAAGATCCGCGAGCGGATCGAAGTCCACGAGAAGCCCGACGCCCGATTCTTGGCCCATCTGCTTCATGAGGATGGGAAGAGCCTCGCGGACGAGGCCTCCGCCATCCCCGGGAACGCGATCGCGGCCCTGCGTCTCTCCCTCGATGTGGATGCTCTGAAATCGTGGATCGAGGGGATCCAGCCTCCCGGGCCTCGATGGGAGAAGGAGAAGAAGCAGCTCCTGGACCTCTGCAAGATCCTTGCCGGCGGACTGGGCCGGAAGAGATCCCTCTGGAAAGGGAAGGCACGGGTCGTCTGGTTCTTTCTTCCCCCGGGGCCGGGCAGCCTCTTCCCCGAACCTGTCCTGATGGTTTCCGCGAAGGGAGGGGGGGGCGAAGGAGGGCTGGAGGAGATCGCGGACCTGTTCGCCGACCTGTTCCGCTACAGCAAGAAGCAGGAGGTTGCCGCGATCCTCAAGACCTATGGGCGATCGGCCCCCTCGATCCGCTACTTCAACTTGCCCGACCTCTTCGATCTTTCGGGACAGCTCTTCGGGGGGATCGAACTGAAGATTCTGAACGGAGGAAAGATCTCCGCCGCGGCCGCCGGAGGCAGACACTACTTCGGCAACAACCCGAGAACTCTCCGCAAGGCCTTGAAGCTGCTCGGGAAAGGCGAGTCCCTTGCGAAGGATCCGGCGTTCCGCGAAAGGTGGAGGGGGAGGGGGGCGGCCCCGATCGACGGTTTCTTCGACTTTCCGAAAATGGCGGGCTCGCCCGCCGTGGCCGGTTCGGCGCAGGTCATCTCGTTCTTCGCGGGGATGTTCTTCGGAGGGGTCGGAAGGGGGATGGCGGTGGGGGGAATGAACGCCGCAGGTGGAAGGGTCCGGAGAAAACAGGCAAAGATGAAGCTCCTGAACGTGGAGGAAATCCTCTCGCTCCTGGACGTGGAGACCCTTCGGGTCGTGAAATCGGACTTCGGGTTTGTGATCGAGCATGACGGCGGAACGATTCTTTCCCCGGCCGCCTGGACGGGATTCGCGTTGGCCATGTCCGGTGCGAGCATCCTGGGTGAGTTGATCCGATGAATGGGGGGATCCGACGGGTCGGCTCCTGTGGAAACCGCGCGATCCTCCTCGCCCTGGGTCTCTTCTCGGCCTGCGCGGGGAACGCTTCCCTTACCGGTGAAGGAAAGGAACGGGGCCTTCGGGGTTCCCGGCCCAACTTCGTCTTCTTCCTCGCCGATGACCATGCGGCCCACGCGATCTCGGCCTACGGGTCCCGCTTGATGCCGACCCCGGAGATCGATCGCATCGCGAAGGCCGGCATCCGTTTCGATCGTTGCTTCGTGACGAACTCGATCTGCGCCCCGAGCCGGGCCGTGTTCTTGACGGGGGCGCACAGCCATGTGAACGGACAGCTCACGAACCGGGAGCGTTTCGATGGGTCGCAGCCGACCTTCCCCCGCTTGTTGCAGGCCGCAGGCTACCGGACGGCCTTGATCGGGAAATGGCATCTGAAGAGCGACCCCACGGGGTTCGACTCCTGGGAGATCCTCCTTGGCCAGGGCTCGTACTTCGATCCCCGCTTCCGGACTCCCGGGGGAATCGAGAAGGGCCGCGGCTACACGACCGAGAGGATCACGGATCGGGCCGTGCGCTGGCTTCGAAGCCGCCGGGGAAGGGAACCCTTCTGCCTCCTGATCTGGCACAAGGCCCCGCACCGGAACTGGATGCCCGCACCCTCGCATCTTCGGGATCTCGAGAGGACGGCCGTTCCCGAACCCGAGGATCTCTTCGATGACTGGGCGGGCCTAGGGCCCGCGGCGCGGATGCAGGAGATGACCGTCGCGAAGGATCTGGACGAGGTCGATCTCAAGCTGCGCCTTCCCCTGAGCCTCGCACCCGAAGTCCTGCGACCTTATCGGGAGGCATACGGTCCGCGGAACGAGGCGTTCCGGAAGGCGGGGCTTCGAGGAAAGGAACTCGTTCGCTGGAAGTACCAGCGCTACATCAAGGACTACCTGCGCTGTGTCGCCTCCCTCGACGAGGGAGTCGGGCGGATCCTGGATGAACTCGAGGCCCTAGGTCTCCGCTCCTCGACGATGGTGGTCTACTCCTCGGACCAGGGCTTCTTCCTGGGCGACCACGGATGGTACGACAAACGGTGGATGTACGAGGAATCGATGCGGACGCCCTTGTTGATCTCCTGGCCGGGGAGGATTCCCGAGGGAGGAAGCACGGAAGCCCTCGTCCAGAATCTCGATCTCGCTCCGACCTTCCTCGAACTCGCAGGGGTGCCCGTTCCCCCGAGGATGCAGGGGAGATCCCTCGTGCCCTGGCTCGAGGGGCGCGAGCCCCAAGACTGGCGGGACGCGGTCTATTACAGGTATTACGAGTTCCCGGGATGGCACTCGGTGCGGAGGCATGAGGGACTCCGCACCGCCCGCTACAAGTTGATCCACTACTACGGCCTTGGGGTCTGGGAACTCTTCGATCTCGCGAAGGATCCCGGCGAACACTGGAACCTCGCGGACCTTCCGGCCTATCGGGGACTTCGCCGCACCCTCGAACACCGTCTCGAGGCCCTGCGGAGGTTCTACCGAGTCCCAGAGGACCGACGCCCGATCCCCGAGTGGAAGCCCAGAACCGGTCGGCGCCCTTCCTGGATCCGCGGCGGGGATCCCCGTCCCTGGAAGAAGCGCTCGCGAGGGAAGGGGGACCGAGGCCGCGGGTGACGGCCGCAGGAAGGCTTCGAAGCTCAGGTTCCACCCCGCTCCATGGGCCCCGTCCAGCGCGCGAGCCCCCCTCTCAGGTTCCGGACCTTCGCGAAGCCCCGGCTCGCGAGCCAGGAGGCGGCGAGGACCGAACGGTGACCGTGGGCGCAGTAGACCAGGATCTCGGCCTCGGGGTCGAGTTCGTGCGCCCTCTTCTCGATCTCCTGGATCGGGATCAATACCGCGCCCTCGAGGCGTCGGACCGCCCATTCCCTCGGGGTCCGGACATCGAGGAGGACGAAGTTGGGGGGGGGATCCTCGAGCAGGGCTTCCGCCTCCTCGGGGGACAGATCGGTGAATGAGGGCGCGTCGTTCATCTCGAGGGCTGGAGGTCCGGGTCTCGGGGCTGCGGGATCCACCCCTCGGTCCCGGCGCGGGGAAGGGCGGGGAGTGAAGAAGGGCCCTTCCGCTGCCGATGGAGGACTGGGTCTCCGGGAATCGGACGGACATGCGGGCAGGACGAAGAACGAGAGAAGGCCTTCGAAGGTGCAAGGGAAGATGGATTCCCCCGCTTCTTTTTTCGTTGAGCCTCCTGTCCTGCCGGTCGCTCGAGCGACCGGAACCTCTCCTGAACGGAGTGCGGCAGCTCGTCCTCGTCAGGACCGCGGGTTGGGAGGCGGGGCCCGGATGGCTGCGCCTCTTCGAGAGATCGGGGGAGACCTCGCCCTGGCGGCCAGTCGGGGGCGAAGTCACGGTGGAGGTCGGTGGGCGCGGGATCGCCTGGGACCGGGGGCTCCATGGGAGGGTCGGAGTAAGGCTTCCGGCCCGCCAGCCGGGTGACGGCCGCGTTCCCGCGGGGATCTATCCCCTGTCTCGGGCCTTCGGGGATCTTCCGGCGGTCCGGGCCTTCGCCTTCCGGGTCCCGTATCGCGCCCTCCGGAGCCGACCGGCGCCGGCGGCGCCCGGCGGGGCGGCGCCGGTCGACGCCGGATTCCTGTGGATCCCCTTGGGCCTCCGGGTCGAGGATCTCCGGATCGATCCGGAGAGCCGGGACCTGCGACGTTGGCTGGCGAGCGCTCCGGGGCTCTGCGGATTCAGCCGGGAGGCCTTGAGTTTGACCTCGGCCCTCCCCGGTGTGCACATGCCCCGCTCGGTTCTCAGGGCGATCCTGGCCTGGGCCGATCCGGAATCCCGTCCGGCAGTCGTCGTTCTCCCGGAGGAGGAGTTCCGGATCCATCGAGAGTCCTGGAAGCTCCCCGATCCCGAAGCGGAGGCCGGGCCCCAGCCGGTGGGGAACAAGCCGGAGGCGGGAGCGGAGCCGACGAGTCCCGACCCGAGGGAGAGGAACCGCTTGCAGCTCGTCCTGGTCTACCGAGGATCCTCCTGGGAGGACGGGCTCCCGGCCCTCTCCCAGAAGGGATGGATCTCCCAGGTCCAATGGCTGAGGAGGATCCGGGACGCGGGACGCGTTCTCTGGTCCGGCCGGCCGGCGGATCTCGTGCACGGCCTCCGGAGCGCCGATCTCGTCGGGATCTTCGTGCTTCGCGCCCGGGACATGCTGGAGGCGCGCCGTCTCCTTGATCAGGCGCCGGGGTTCCGCTCGTCCCTCCTGCGTTACGAATGCCGGCCTTTCAGTCGATGGTGACCGGCCCGCGCGGGGAGGCCGTCGCTCACCGGGGGGTGAAGGTCTCTCCCGGGGCGAGGAGAAGCACACGGCGATCCTTCCTCCGCCACTTCCGGATCCAGTCGAGGGCTTCGACCAGGGCGTGGTTCCGCGGGCGGGAGCGCTCGAGAAAGCGCGGCCCGTCCAGATAACCCTCGAGCAGGACCGTGCGGGGCTTCAGACGGCCGAGGAGTTCCTCGGCGCGCGGGTGGTCGGGATCCAGGATCAGGACGTCGATGCGCCCCTCGGGAGGGAGGCGGACCTGGCTCTCCGTTCCGGAGAGCGAGGGCTGGACGAGGGTGAAGCCCGAGGGCCATCGAAGCTGGAACCCGCAGTAGAGCGTGACCTTCCCCTCCGCGTCCTTCTTTCCGAGGACCCGGATCTCGACCTCCTTTCCGATTTTCGTGCTGCTTCCCGGGTCGACGGGAGGGATCGCGAGAGGACCCGCGCCGGGCAGATGGAAGGCAACGTGAGCGAGTACAGGCTTCTTCGTCGCGACCATCCGGAACGCCAGGGGATCGCTTCGTTGCAGGGGGTCCTGGGCGGCGGTGTAGCAGAGGGCCGTGAGAGAGTCGTGGAGGCGCTCGGTCAGGGGCATGCAGGGGTCGATTGCAATCGAGGCGGCCTTCGAGCGGATCAGCCAGCCGCGGCCCGGGAGGGCGGTGATCTCCGGGCGATCGCCCGCCGGACGGGAGGAAAGACCGCGGAGGATTTCGATCATGACTTCCCGGAAGAACCAGGGGGGACCTTCCCGCGTCCAGCCCGCGAGTTCCCGGTTTTGCCGGCGCTGCATGCGCATCAGCATTTCGAGGAAGTCCTGGCGAGGCCAGGCGGAGCATTCGCGGTCGAGAGCCCGCAAGATCTCGAGTCGCTTTCCGGCGGGAAGTCCGCCCCCCTCGGTCGCCCGAGTCGCGTTCAAGGCTTCCCGGAGTTCCACCCACCAGCGATGGCTCTCGGGTTCGTAGGTCGTGCTCGGAGGAGGAGGCTTCCTGGGAGGCTCTTCCTTCTTCCAGGACCGTCCGGCGAGGACCACGGTTCCGAAGACGAAGGGGGCGATCACGGGCCCGCAGCCGAAGGTCCACCCGATCCTGCTCTGGGGGAGGGGATCCGTCACGGCGTCGAAGTCGTTGATGACGACCTGGAGATCGAAAGCGCTTCCCTCCCGCGGGGGCTCCTTCATCCCCGGGAACTCCGACCAGGGGATCGCCGCCTCGAGGGTGTAACGCTTCGATTCCTTGTCGTAGGTGAGGACGGCCCGGATCTTCGGGGCCTTCGAAACCCGGTCGCTCTGGCGTTTCGTGAGGACGACCCTCGTCGTCCCCTCGCGATCCCGCCCGAAGAGGATTTCGAAGTCCTCCTTGCGTCCCGGGTCGGGTCCCGCGTGGCGGGAATCACGGAACGGATCGAAGAGAAAGCGGATCGTGTCGCCCGGCGGGGGGAGGCCCAAGCTTCGCAGGACCTCGGGACGGAAGGGGCGGGCCCAGTCGTCGAGGATGACGAAGCCCAGGTAGAGCCGTTCCTCGTCCCAGAGGAGGCTTCCCCTCCCCGCGAGGTCTTTCGGACCTCTCCAGGAGGAGTGCGCGGTTCCGCTGACCTGGAGAGGATGGTCGAGCATGAGTCCGGGGAGGGCCCCGGGCCATTCGGACAGACTTCCGTCGACATGGATACGGCCCCGGGGAACACGGACCGCGGGATGGACCGGCAGGGGGAGCGCTTGGATCCTTTTCTGGGGTTTCCGGTGCTCGGCGGAGGGGCCCTCCTGGGAACGCCCAGCGGGCGGGACCGCGAGGGTCCAGGCCGAACATAAGAGGGTCGCGAGGAGGATCGCGTTCATCGTTGGCGCAACCAGCGGAAGCGGGACAGGGGGGCGGCGACGAGGAGGGGCCGGCCGATCAGGCTCTCGGTCGGGATCGGCCCGAAGAACCGGGAATCCTGACTGTCCTCGCTGTTGTCGCCGAGCACGAAGATCTTCCCGACCGGAATGTGAAGAGGTTCGAGGCCCGCGAAATCCCCGAGATCCAGGTAGTGGATGTCGTGGAAGACCCGCAGGGCCGAGATCCGGATCCTTCCCCCCCCGGTGTTCGCGAGGTCGAGTCCGTTGGTGTTCCGTCCCTGCCGGCGGATGTCCTGGAGGTCGGAAGGGTCGACGGCCAGATTTCCGAGGTCCTTCCCGTCGATCGCGATGCAGAAGCGTCCGTCCAGATAGGCGAAGGACAGGTCGTGCGTTCGGCCGTCATCGAAGGAGGGTCCGTCGTCCCATCTCGCGACATCCCGGGGACCCCGCCCGAGACGGTCCCGGACCCGCCGGAGGCCCACGGCCCCCGCGGCCTCCCAGCGGAGACTCCAGACGGAATCCAGGTAGCGCCATCGGATCGCGAGGACCGCTCCCGGTTCCGCGTCCAGGCTGAGGATCAGGCCGAAATCCCTCGCGAGGATCCGCCCCTCCTGGAGTCGGTCGAAGCCGTCCAGGTAACCCGTCGTGATACGTCCGTTCCAGCGAAGCGCCCAGGGCTCTTCCTTCCGCGGATCGTTTCCCTTCGGGGAAGGAAGGAGCACGCAGTCCTCCTTCTTGGATTGGATCCGACCGGGTTTCTTCGTCCAGCGTCTCGAGGCGAACCCCGCCGGATCCCTCCCGCTGTCCCAGAAGCAGATGAGAAGGTCCTGGTCGCCGGCCAGGCTCTTGCAGACTCTTCGCATCGATTGCCGCTGGGGGCCGGCGAAGAGATCGTAGTCATCGATCTGGAGCCACTCGTCGGGGAGGCCCGCGATCCTCTTGACGACGGTCTTGCCGTCATGCCGGAACACGCAGAGGTCGAACCTCTTCGGCCGGCCGTAGTCGTCCCAGAGCTTGTCGACGAGGACGCGGTCGCCCCGGTCGGGATCCCCCTCGATCGTCGGTTCCATGCTCGGGGTCGAGACGATGTAGGCGTCGAGGACCTGGGCCTGGAAGAAGATCGGCAGGAGGATGGCCACGCCGAGAATGACTGCCTCGCGGCGCAGGAATCGGAGGAATCCGTGCAGGGATCTCACGGGCGGATCAACGGGGATCGGGGCCGTGCAGGAGGACCAGGCAGATCGCGACGTAGACGGCCGTCCCGGCCAGGTCGTTCAAGGCCGTGACCAGGGGGCCGGTGAGGGCGGGGTCGTGCTTCAAGCGGTCGACCATGATCGGGACGCAGAATCCGGCGGCGGCGGAGAAGACCACGGCGCCGAAGAGGGCCAGGCCCACCGAGAACCCGAGGGGAAACCATGCCCCCTCGAGGAGCCCGATTCCCAGGAAGGTCAGGCCGGCGCAGATCAGCCCCACGACCAGGCTGGCGAGGAACTCCCCGAGGAAGATCTTCCAGAGCTTTCCGTGCTCGATCTCTTCGGTCGCGAGTCCGCGGACTACGATCGCGTTCTCGATGTTGGCCACGTTCCCCGCGAGGGCGACGACGATCGGAAGGAAGCGGAGAGCGGAGACCCGCAGGCCTCCCGTTCCCGGCAGATCCATGATTCCGAGGAGTTCGACGATCCGCGCGATGACGAGTCCGTTTCCGACCGTCACGCAGAGCATCGGGAGGCGATTCAGGATCCGCTTCCAGATCGGCTGCCTCGTCGGATGGCGGGAACTCGTCCCGACCATCCTGAAGATGTCCTCGCTCGCTTCCTCCTCCGCGACCTCGTCGAGGTCGTCCGGGGTGATGATCCCGACGAGCCGGCCCCTTCGGTCGGTGACGGGAAGGGTGTGGAGGCCGTAGTTCGAGGCCTGCCGGAGAGCGTCTTCCTGGTCCTCGTGCTCCCGGATCGAGATGACCTGCGGATCCATCAGCTCCTCGACGGGAGTCTCGGGATCGTCCGCTTGGAGGATTTCCGGGATCGAAACCACGCCGACGAGGATCCCCTCCCCGTCCGTCACGTAGATCTGGTCGCTTTCCGTGTCCTCATGCCTGGCGACCGCCTCGAGGACGTCCCGGACGGACTCCCCCCGCTTCGCGGAGAGGAAGTGGGTCGTCATGATCCCGCCGGCGGATTCCTCCTCGTACTGGCTGAGGAGCTTGATCTCCTCGGCGAGTTTCTTGTCGACGGCCGCCAGCACCCCGGTCTGCATCGGCAGGGGAAGGAGGTTGTAGATGTCGGCGGCGTCGTCGGGAGCCAGGGTGTCGACGATGGCCGTCAACTTTCGGATCGGGAGGCTCTCTACGAGTTCCTTCTGGAAGCCCTCCTCGAGTTCAACGAGGATCTCTCCGGCGGTTTCGGGCTTGAATTCGAGGAAAAGATCCCGGCTCTGATCCTCGGGGAGTTGTTCGAGGAACCATGCGATGTCGGGCGCCGGAGCCGTTTCCAGGGCCTCCAGGATCTCCCGGCGCGGGAGACTCGAGTCCTCCAGCAAGGCCTGGCACAGAACCTGGAGTCTCTGCCGTTCCGGCATGGCCTCGTGCTACCTCTGCAAGTGCCTGTGGAAAAAGTAGTTCCGAATAATACGAGGGGTTTCGGGGTCCCGGGGAGGGAGGGGAGTCCTCCTCGGGTGTCCCGGCCGTCCTCGAAAGGTACGGGGCTTTCCCCCGGAGGGTCTCCCAGCAGGTCCGGGAACCAGTCTATAATCGGGGACGCCCAACCAAACCAATATCACAACTTTTTGTAGAAAAGAAACTTATGTCGAAGGCGTCGAGTGACGGCGGTTTGCAGCGCCTCCTGGATCTCGCGGACGAACTGCGCGCGCTGAAGCGGCGCATCCAGGATCCCGGTCTCAAGGCGGAGACCGCGCAACGCCTGCGCCGGAGATCCAAGGAGAAGCTCTGCCGGCTCGCGACCGAACTCGAGACCCATCGCTTCGGCGGACCGCTGCGCCATCTTCATCGCAAGCTCGAGCCGGAACACTTCTTGATGATCGCGACGCTGCTGCGCCGTCATCTTCGTTCGACCCAGCCCTGGATGGAAGGCCGCGCGCTTCTCGCCGCCATCTTCGATTCGAGTTTCGAGATGTTGAAGGGGCTCGAACTCCTCCAGCCCGAGAGCATCCTCCGTTCCGAGGACCTGATCCTGATGGAGACGGACGAGGAGGAAGAGGTCGATCTGCTCGAGGCCCGTTTCCGTCTGGCCCCCAGCCTGGTCGAGGCCTTCCTGGAGGAGATGGGTCTCCGCGGTCGCCGCCGCGGGGCGCGTCTCAAGGGTTATGCGAATCAGAGGGAATACCTCGTCGACCTTAAGGTCTACCACAACCTCCATCTCGCCCGCGCGCGGCGCGTCTTCCATCCCGATCGCTGGTGGCGGCTGAGGGGCGGAGCGGTCAAGCGGGCTTGCCGCGCCCTCGATCGTCGGATCCAGAATCAAGGATCCCGCATCCACAAGCGGCTCGCGAAGACCGAGGAGCCGAAGCGGTTCCCGCTGCTCCGCTTCATCGACGAGTTCAAGCTCTCCGAACCCGAGGTCCTGATCGTCCTCCACCTCCTCTTCCTGGAGCTCCTCGAGGGGAACCCGTACGCCGACGGCGTCCAGGTCCTCCAGCTCGTTTCCGGTTCCGAGGAAGAACTCCTGCGGAATCGGGAACTCCTGATGCCCTTCGGCACTCTCCGGAAGAAGGGCATCCTCGAACTCGAGGAGATGCTCGAGGGGAGGGAGCTGACGAGCGAGGTCTACCTCGGCGACTGGGTCCTCGACCGGATCTTCGGCAGCGATGCGCAGCAGGACCCGATCGGAGTCGACGAGAGGCTCGAGTTCCATCTCTACCTGAAGAAGCTCGAGGGATCCAACTTCCTGAACGATCTGTAAGCCGGCCCCTCCGTCTTCCTCGTGCGCCCCCAGGCCTGAATCGGAGTCGATGAGGAGGATGGCACAGCGACGGCTCTTCGCGATCCTCGCCGCCGGCATCCTTCTCGGGGCCTACCTTCTCCGCTTCCTCCAGGACGACGCCTTCATCGCGTTCCATTACGCGCGCAATCTCGTCGAGGGGAAGGGCCTGACCTGGTTCGGGGAACGCGTCGAGGGCTACACCGACTTCCTGTGGGTCCTCTGGAACGCCCTCGGACTGCGCCTGGGTTTCCGCGCCGAGGACTGGTCGCAGGCGGGCGGCCTCCTCTCCCTCGCGGTCGCTCTCGCCGCTCTCTGGAGGATCGCGGGCCGTCTGGAGGGAGGTCCCCTGCTCCGACCCGCGGCCCTCTTCCTCTTCGGGAGCCAATTCAGCGTCCTCGCCTACGCGACCGGAGGTCTGGAGACGATGGCGCAGACCGCTGCGCTCGCTCTTTGCGCGGTCCTCGTCCTCGAGATCCGGAAGGACGGGGGGGAGGAGGAGGACCGCTGCGACCGGCGCAGATCCATCTCCCTCGCCCTGCTCGGCGCGGCCGCTGTCCTGCTCCACCCCGACTCGCTCCTTCTCGTCCTCCTGTTCTTCCTCCAGGTCCGGACCTCTCTTTCCGGGCGGGCGAAGCTCCTGTGCGCCGGGATCTTCCTCGGCGTCCTCGGGACCTGGCTTGTGTGGAAGTCCGCCTATTACGGGGTCCTTCTTCCGAACACTTATTATGCGAAGGTCGGGGGTCCTCTCGGCCCCAGAATCCAGTCGGGGCTCCGGTATCTCGGAAGATACGCCTCCGACTACCTGTTTCCGTTCCTCCTGCCGGCCGTCCTGTTCGTCCGGCCTCGTGGGAAGGCCAAGGAACCCGTCCTCCGCCTCCTCTTCTCGTGGGTCCTGGTCTGGATCGGGTATCTCTGCTGGAGCGGCGGGGACTTCATGGAATACCGCTTCTTCATCCCGGTCACGCCCTTCCTGGCGGTCCTGACGGCGCGGATCCTTCTCGTCGAGGTCGGCGCGCGCCTCGCGGGCAGGCCGGGTCTCGTCCTGTCCCTGGGCTGCCTCCTCTTTTCCGCCGCCTCCCTCGCGCACGCCCTCCGTTTCCGCGGGACGACCGAGGATCTCGCCCTCGATTCGATCCCTCAACTCGCGAGCTTCTACGGCCTGGCCGGGGATGGGGATTTCGGGAGGATCGGCCGCCTCCTGGCCCGGGATTTCGAGGGGCTCGACCCGCTCCTCGCCCTGCAGCCCGTGGGGGCGATCCCCTATGCCTCGAGGTTGCGGACCGTCGACATGTGGGGGTTGAACGATCCCTTCGTCGCGAGACGGGGGAATCCCGTGCCTGCGGATTTCCTTCGACCGGGTCACCGGCGCCACGCCCCGCTCGCCTACCTCCGAAAGCGGGGCGTCCATTTCATCCTCGGGCATCCCCTCGAGGTTCCCTCGGGCTTCCTTTCCCGGCCGAGAACGGCGGATCTCGCCGGGGGCATCGCTCGGAATCTGTGCCGGTACGAGCCCCGCATGCCCGAGAATGCGGTCTTCGTCGAACTCCCGTTGGACCGCGGCCGGTCCCTCATCGCCTGGTACCTGACCCCCGACCCCGGAATCGACCGCCGGATCCGGGAGGGGGACTGGCTCCGCCGGAGCTTCCGGATCCGGGACCCGGAAAAACCGAAGGCTCAGGGAAGATAGCGGCGGGAGAAGCTTTCGATGCTCTCCTCACGCGGTCCCTCCGCCGGACGGGCGGGTTCGCCCCTGCCCCTCGTCCTCCGGAAGCGGCGCCTCGCCCCGGCGGCCTCGGCGAGAGCCCGTTTCCCCGAAGGATCGAGAAGAACGAGTTCGGGTGTCAGACCCTCTTCGAGGAATTGCCGGACGCGCCGGAGGGCGAGCCTCCGGAAGCGGTCGAGGCGGCTGCGAGGAAGGGGGTCGCGGGTCCGGCGGCGGGCCAGGGCCATGCCCCGGCGCCACCGCTCCTTGCCCGCGGCGAGGACGAGGTGGTTGAAGATGCGCTTGTTGACGCCCATCGAGAAGACCCTCTTCGGAACCGCTCTTCCGATCAGGTCGTCATGCGTTCGGAGACCGCTTCGGCGCTGGAGGTCCTGGATCAGGTCCCAGACCCTCGGGTCCGCATCCTGATCGGCGCAGAGTTCCCAGTAGAGATGGCCGAGGGCGCCGTAGCGGGGATACCTGCACAGATGGTAAGGGACGAAGTTGTTGTGGCTGACCGTGTCGGCGGCGAGGTGCGCTCCGTAACCGAGTACGAAGGCCTCCTCGGCCGGTTCCCGGACGAGCTTCCGCAGGCGTTGGATCACCGTCCAACGGTGGCAGGCGCCTCGGGCCCCCCCGTAGCTCTTGAAGGTGACGATGTCGGCGGCGATCGTTCCGTAGAGGAAGTCCTCCCGGTGTTCCCGGCAGAGGAGGAGTCCTTCCGAGGCCCCCGTCCGCCTCTTCAGTGCCCGAAGGGCCAGGTCCAGATGGATCCCCGGCCCCCAGGAACTTCCGCCGAGAAGGAGCAGGAGGAGCGCGAGACCCGAGAAGGCGAGAAGGCTTCCCATGGTCCCGGAGGTTCTACCTGATCGCCGGGGAAGGCGGAATCCTCGACGCTCATAGGCTCGGGGCGATCCATGCGATTCCGCTTTATACTCTTGTCCGGTCATCCTCGGACTCGAAAGCGCTTTTCCAAGCTCCGGCCCTGGGTTTTCCACAACCGGACCGACCACCTCGTCGAGAAGCTCCCAACGGGGGCCTCGATGATCCTCGCCTGATCCTCGAGAAGGTTTTGGTGAGAAGAAGACCCTACATCTCTATTACGAACCATGCCTGCTCGAGCCCCCTCTCGTCCCCCTCCGGGGACCCGCTTCCTTTTCTTCGCGGGAGCGGTCTTGCTGCTCGCCTTTTCCGCGGTTCTGGCCTGGAAGTATTCGAACCGCATCGTCTGGGATCTGGCCTCGTTCCAGTGGGCGGGGGAAACCGCCTTCGGGGCCGGGGTTCCTCCCTACGGCCGGCACATCGATGCGGTCCACCGGGCTTCGGCAGCGCCCGTGATCCACCCGATCTTCAATCCCCCTCCGAGTCTCTTCCTCTTCGGCCTCTTCTCTCTTGTCGAGTTCGAGACCCTGCGATGGTCGGTCTTCGCAGCGAACCTCCTGCTCGTCCCCTTCTGCGCAGGGATGCTAGGCCTCGTCGCGAAGGCGGGAAGGGGATGGCCGTCCCTGTTCCTTCTCGGGTATTTCGCGAGCTTCTATCCGGTCGCGTCGACCGTGTTCTTCGGTCAGGTCAATATCCTCGTTCTCGCGTTCCTTCTCATCTTCCTCTGGAGTCTGCCTGATCCCAGGCGCCATGCGCTGGGAGGCGCCTCTCTCGCCTTCGCCGCGGCGATCAAGACCTTTCCGATCCTGTCGTTTCTTCCCCTCGTCCTGATGCGGAAGTGGAAGCTCCTCCTGTGGGCGACCGGTGTTCTTCTCCTCCTCCTCGGCGCCTGCCAGGTCTTTCTTCCAGAGGGGACGATCTCCGCCTATCGGGTTCATGTCCTCGAGACCCTGGGATACGGGAAGAGGGTCGAGGGCTTTCCTTTTCTTCCGGCCTATCCGGGAAACCTCGGGTTGAACGGCATCGTTTCCAGGTTCTTCATCGACATGTCCTTCACCTTGCCTCTCTGGAACCGACCTGGATGGGTTCCGATCCTGTGTCTTCCCATGGCCGCCGCGCTTCTCGCCGTCATGGTCCGACCCTTCCCGCGGCTGCGGGGGGGCGCGGAGAGCGAGGCCCTCGCTTACTTCCTCGCCGGAGCCCTGTTCCTCTCCCCCGTCGTCTGGGAACACCATCTCGTGTTCCTTCTTCCGGCCCTGGTCTTCGGGCTGAAGGACCTGGCGGGATCCTGGAGATCCGGGCTGCGGTTTTCCGGGAGGGGTCTCCGCCGGAACGCGATCCTCCTCCTCGTCCTCCCGGTCCTGCATCTCAAGTCCTTCGTCGATCCTTCCTGGGCGGCGGATAGCCGTTTCTGGACCCTGATGAATCCGAAGTCCTACGCTTTCGGGCTCTTCTCCCTCTGGGCCCTGTCGCGCCTCGGGGGGATCGCGCGGGGACGGCGGGTCCGAGGCAGATCCCCGGGCGGAGCTCTCGAGGAAGGGTGATCCTCCGGGAAGGGAGGAGTTTCCCTCGAGCCGATTCCAGGAAGGGTTTTCCGGAGATAGCCTGTTCGGAAGGGTTCCCGGTCCTTCGTGTTCGGAAAGAGGGACCGTCCGTCCGCTCCTGCAGGAGGCTTACACGATGCGCATTCCGCTACCGGCGGTCCTATTCCTTCTCGCGGGACTTCCTCTCCTCCGCGCCCAGGGAGGGGAGCCGGAGATCCGGGACTTCAAGTTCTCGGTGACGACGATCGACGGCGAGAAGATCCGCGAGAAGGACTTCGCGGACAAGGTCCTCCTCGTCGATTTCTGGGGAACCTGGTGCGGGCCCTGCCGCAAGGCGGTTCCTGTGCTTTCCCGGTTGTACGAGGTCTACGCCCCGAGGGGACTCGAGATCGTCGGCCTGAACTACGAAAGGGTGCGGCCAGAACAGGCGCTGGCGAAGGTCCGGGCCTTCGCGGAGCGCATGGGTATTCCCTATCCGCTGGCCCTGGGCACGCCGGAAATCCGCGCCCAGGTTCCCGGCTTCAGGGGGTATCCGACCCTCCTCTTCTTCAAGAGAGGGCTCGCCTTCGATCATCTCGAGGTCGGATTCGGTCCGGACAGTGCTGAAAGGATCGAGGCCTGGATCAAGAAGGCCCTCTCCGAGAACCCCCCTCCGGAGCCGAAGACGAAGAAGAAAACCAGCGCCTATCGCTTCGACTGGAAGGACGAGGAAGGACGAAGCCTCACCCTCGGCGATGGGAAGGAATGGCGGCTGATCGTCCTCGTACCTCCGGAGGGGAAATCGGGAAAGGGATTCCGGGAAGCGGTCGAGACCTTCGAGAAGACCCTTCCGCGACGCGTCTCCCTGACCTTCTGCCGGAGGGTCGATCTGCCGGGACCCCGCTGGGCCCGGCCGTTTTCGAAAGAGACGCTTGCCCGTCTCAAGATCGGCAAGGCCTTTCCTGCCTTCCTCCTCCTCTCCCCGGAAGGGAAGGCGCTGCACCGGGCGGCGGGCTGGAGCGGGGGATTCCGATCCTCGCTCGTCGAGACCCTGCGCAAGATCCTTGCCGGGAAGGAGACTCCCGCCTCCGGGCCTATGCCTTCGAAGACCGAACCCGCTTCCCGGCCCTCCGACGGCGCTGTGCGCAGGCGAGAGCGACGATGAATCGAGGTCCTTCTTGGACTCCTGATGGTCGCGTAGGGGGGGAGAAAGAAGGGAGGGAGGGTTGAGGGTTCCGGGAAGTCAGCCTTCCTCGGATTCCCGGGGACGGGCGCGGGACAGGAGGGACAGGACGTGCTGGAGGACGCCGAAGGCGAGGAGTTCCAGCGCAGCCAGCGTGAAGAGGGCGCCGAAGGCGATCGTCGCCCAATGGACCTGGATCGCGCCGGTGGAGAGGTATTGGTAGAGGGCGCGAGCGTTCGTGAGGAGGGCGGAGGCGAGACAGAGGATCGCGAGGAGGAAGGGCTTCCGGAACAGGACGCGCTCGAGAAGGCGCGAGGTCCATGATCGGGGTCTCGGGGGGTTCACGAGTGCCTGGGCGCGGTCGGCCAGAGCCCCCGCGTAGAGGAACCCCAGGCCCCCGGCGGAGAGCACGAGGATCGTGAACACGCGGTAGACGCGGTCGGGGGGGAGGCCCCCGGTCCGCACCCAGGTGAGGACCGGGGAGATCGCGTAGAGTCCGGCGGTGAGGAGCATCAGGAGTCCGGCCGTGCCGAAGAAAAGGAGGGGCCGCCAGGAAATCGAGGTCTCGAGGATCACTCGGAGGAAGCGGAATCCGTCTCGGACGACTCCGAGCTTGCTCCGGCCCTGGCGTTCCGCGTAGGGCATCGGAACCTCGGCGAGGCTCAAGCGCGGATCCAGGGCTGCCTTGCAGGACATTGCAGGGGTGAAATGCAGCCCGTCGGGCAGGGGTTCGAGGCATGCGAGGGCTTCACGGGTCAGGACCCGCATTCCGCTGGCCGAATCCTGGACTTCGGCGCCGGAGAGACGCCGGATCAGCCAGGCGAAGAAGCGGTTTCCGAGGCGGCGGACTTTAGGCATTTCCGAGTCCCGTCCGAGACGGTTGCCCAGGGCGACAGAGGCCCCTCCGCGGACGGCCCGGATCATCGGGATGAAGTAGAGGGGATCGCAGGTGCCGTCCGCGTCGAGGAACCCCACGAGGTCCCCCCGGCCAAGCCGAAAGCCCGCCCTCAAGGCCGCCCCGTAACCGCGATTCCGCCCGAGCGAAAGCACCCGGACGCCCTCGATTTCCCCGGCGAGTTCCGCCGTTCGGTCGGTCGAGCCGTCGTCCACGACGATGACTTCGATTTCCTCCCCGGTCCGGTCCAGGATCTCGCGGCCCGCCTCCAGACAACGCCTGGCGATGGCCTGGATCGATTGTTCTTCATTCAGCGCGGGGATGACGATTGTCAACACGTCGAGCCAAGTCTACGGAGGGAGGGTTCGGGAGAGTATCGGGCCGGTCTCGGGAAACAGCTTCTTTCGTCCCTGGAAAGAAAAAGTCGGCCCCGGCGGGCGGGTCCGCCGGGGCCGAAGGGGAAGGGAGGGGAGGAGATTCAAGGAGCGCGAGTCAGATGAATGCTGTGGATCGGGAATCAAAAAAAACGAAGACGGTCCGTTCCCACGAGGGAGCGGACCGTCTTCCTTCAGGAGTCGTTTCCTTCTTCCAGGAGTTTGCGGGCGAGTTCATCGAAATCGGTCCCGCGGATTTCCTCGTTCGTGATGGCCTTCATGTCCCGGAACTTCCGGAATTCCTCGATCGAGGAGAGTTCCACATAGTTTCGGAAGGTCATGGGTTCTCCCTTCGGGCGGGCCGAAAGGGGGCGGATGGAGGCGGACCCCGCGTTGCGGTCCTTCTCGATCTTCGTGAGCAGGGTCGTCCGGGCCCGGCGGCAGATTTCGAGGGTGTTGTTGAGGTTGCTCTTGATCCGCTCGAGGCGGTCCCGGTTCTCGGGGGCCGCGGACAGGGTCGTTTCGATCTTCCCGATGGCCGTTTCCAGGACGTTGATCAGGCAGTCGAGCTTGTGCAGCAGCCGCTGCTTGTATTCGGCGGAGTTCATTCCGCTCGAACCTCGGGGGGATTCGTCGGGTTGTGGGGGGCTGTCGCTCATGTTCAGCTCGTTCGTCGAAAGGTTGCGCGGGTCAATGGGTCCGTGGTCTCGACCGGCGGACGGAGGGGGGAATGCAGCGGGCATGCCAGGATTGAAGGAAACCCCAAGTCGATTGCTGGCAAGGAGTTACAGCTTTCGGTTCCAGGGTCCGGCCTAGGGTGGGCCGGATCAGCGTTGCAACGCCGCAACGGGTGGTGAACGGACGCAACGGAAAGGGCGGTTCTCTCGTCCGGCGGGTCTCCGCGTGATCGGGGGGATGAAGGGAGCTGCGTTCAAAGAGAGGTGTCCCCCCGCGGAGCCGAAAGAGGAGGGCGGTCCGAGTTGCATGGGTTCGGTCCTCGTTTAGCCTGGAGATTCACGAGGTCGTCCGGGGCCCCTTCCGGCGGACATCGTGAGGCCCGGAACGAAAGGGACGCGACCCGCGCCCGCGGACTCCGGGCGCCCGGCCTGATCGAGGAGTGTTCCGGTGACCCGCACCATTCGAATCCTGTTCCTAGCCGCCGCCCTGATCCTCCCGGCGCCCGGCGCCCATTCGGCCCTCTTCCCGTTCCAAGGGGACGAGGTCGGGCTCACACCTCCCGACGAAGAGGCTTCCCGAAAGGAGGTCCTCGACCAGATCGAGGAGAACAAGGAGGAGGCGGCCAAGCTCAAGGCGGAGTTCGTCGACCAGCTCGGGGTCGACGAGTCCGAGTATTCCTGCTGCATCTCCGATCACGTCGTGTTGCTGGCCAAGGTCGAAGAGGAACAGGCGGTTCAGCTCACCCAGATCGCAGAATACGTCTACCGGAGGCTGAACTGGATCACCTTCGGGAAGACCGAAGCGGACACCTTCAAACCCGCCGGAGGGAAGCACCATTACTACATGGTCGACAAGGACTCCTACGAAGATCTCCTTGTCTGGCTCAGCGAGAAGTTCCCGAGGACCCTGACCAAGCAACTCGTTCGGTACTACCTGAAGATCGCCGACAAGGTCGGGGGGGCAAGCCTGGCGCTGGCCCATCCCCCGATGCATTTCAACAAGGGGCGGAATCGATCCTCTGCGGCCGCGAACGGTATGGGCCACCATTGGCTCGCCTGGAACACCCGCTCGGCGCTGCGTGAGATCAACATCCGGACCGGAAAGCCGATGGGCCGGGGTCGGGACCGCCAGGACCTCCTGAGCTGGCTCCACGAAGGAGTCGGGATCTGGGCCTCGCTCGACGCCATCGGACTCAACAACTACTTCCGGATCACGCAGACGCGCTACTCGAATGTCGGAAGGGCGAAGAAGGGTGGGGACAGCGATTACGTGGCCCTGGCCTACGAACTCGCGACCGGACAGATCGGCCGTAAAGACGGGGCCAAGAACTTCTACCAGTTGACGCGCGCGGATCTGAACCAGCTCAGCGACCTGGACCTCGCGATGTCCTGGTCCATCGTCGATTACCTGTTGCGTTCACGGACGAAGGAGTGGCGGGACCTGATCAAGAGATGCAACCGGGTCCCCTCGTTCCGGATCGCGATGGTCGGCGCCTTCGGGACGAAACAGGAGAAGGACGAACTCAAGGTCCTGCTCAAGAAGACGAAGAATCAGAACCGCCTCGACGAGCTGTATCGCATGGTCTGCGAGCGCTTCGAGAAGGGGTGGAAGGCTTGGGTCGCGGAGCATTACCGCGGACAGTACGAGGATCCGACGAAGACTGACCGGGAACCTCCGTTCACCCCGATCGAAACCGCCGTCTCGGAGGACGGGAACGACGAGGGTGGCGGGGAAGAGAAGCCCAAGAAGAAAAAGAAAAAGAAGAAGAAGAGGCGCCGGCGCCGCCGGTGAGGTTTCCGGTTCCGTCGGAACCCGAGGAGGGGGAGGGTCGGCCATGACCGGAGAGTTTCCGAGGGGCGAACTTTGTCGGTTGCGGGTGGAGAGCGAGGTCCTCCGCGACAACCCCCTGGGGGACCCCTTCGAGCGGGACCTCTGGGTCTGGCTGCCGCCGGGTTACGCGGATTCGGAGCGCGGATACCCGACCCTCTACGTCCTGACGGGTTTCACGGGGAGGGGGCGGATGGCCTTGAACGACAATCCCTGGTCGCCGGGCTTCGACCGGAGGTTCGAGGGTCTCCTGGCCCGGGGCGAGGTCGAGCCGGCGATCGTAGTCTTCCCCGACTGTTTCACGAGGTTGGGAGGTAGCCAATACCTCGATTCACCGGCGCTCGGCGCCTATGAGACCCATCTCTGCGAGGAGATCCTCCCCTTCGTGGACCGGGAATTCCGGACCCTCGGGAACGGGCACCGCGGCGTGCTCGGGAAGTCGAGCGGAGGTTACGGCGCGCTCAGGCTCGGCATGCGAAGGCCGGACCTCTTCCAGGCCGTCGCCTCCCATTCGGGGGACATGGCCTTCGAACTCTGTTACCCCCCCGATTTCCCGACCGCCGCCCGGATGCTGACCCGGTCGGGCGGAGTCGCGGGCTTTCTGCGGGATTTCGGGAGGAAGGAGAAGAAGACCGCGCCCCAGATCCAGACCTTGAACATCTGCGCGATGGCCGCCGCCTATTCCCCGAGGGAGGACGGCGGTTTCGACCTTCCCTTCGAGATCCGGGACCTCCGGAGGATTCCCGAGGTCTGGACCCGCTGGGAGGCGCAGGACCCCATCCGGATGCTCGACGAGCCCTCCGCGGTCGAGGCCCTGCGGGGGATGAAGGTCCTTTTCCTCGATGCCGGACTCCGGGACCAATTCCAGCTCGACTTCGGGGCGCGGCGGATGACGGATCGTTTGACGTCTCTCGGGATCCCGCACGTGCACGAGGAGTTCGACGACGACCACTTCTCCCTCTCCTACCGCTACGACCGCTCCCTCCCGCTGCTGACCCGGGCCCTGGCCGGATGATCCCAGGGCGGGAAACGAAGGAAACCTTTCCGCTCCCCGTCGTTCGGAGAAGAGAGCGGGCGGAGGGTCGGGCGAAGCCCGCGGAGGCGCCCAGCCGGACGAGGAGGAGAGGAGCGATGATCTATGTCTTTGGAGAGAATCCGGTCGTTCAGGAATATCGTTCGGTTCCCCCGGGAACCTACCGCTGCCGGGTGGCCGAGGTCCGCCCCGGGGAGACGAGAGAGGGGCACGTGCGCTGGGGGATCAAGCTCGTGATCTCGGAGGGCCCCGAAACCGGTCGGTTCGGGGCCTGGGACGGGTTGGTGTTCTCCCCCCGCGCGGAGATGCGGACACGGCAGGTGCTCGCAGCCTTCGGGCTTCCCCACAGCGGCCGGGTCGAACTCTCCCCTTCCGACCTCCTCGGGCGGGAGGTCTACGTGACCCTCGTCGAGGAGTTGTGGAAGGACCCGAGGAGCGGAGTCGAGACCCTGCGCAACCGGGTCCCGTTCGGAGGCATCCGGCCGGTGGATCGGGGGAGGGAGGATCGCAAAGGAGAAGGAAGTCCGGAGGAGGAACGCGAGGCCGCGGACGGCACCCTATGATGCGCGTTCCGGGGGCCGGGGAGCGGTTCCCGTGATCCGGGCCGAGGAGGGGTTGCCGGCGCATGGGCAGAAAGAAGGAGAAGGACCGGGAAGAAGGACGGGAAATCCGGCGGCGCATGGAAGCTCTCGCCGCGGAGATCCGCCGGCACAACGAACTCTATTACAACGAGGGTCGGCCTGAGATCGGGGACGCCGAGTACGACCGTCTTTTCCGTGAACTCCGCGAACTCGAACGCCGATTCCCGGATCTGAAGCCCGAGGACTCCCCGACGGAGGAGGTCGGGGCCCCGGCGCCGGGCCGCGCCTTCGCGAAGGTCGAACACCGGGTGCCGATGCTGAGCCTTGAGTCCCTGACCTCCGAAGCCGAGGTCCTCGAGTTCGCGGAGCGGATCGCCCGGACTCTCGAGGTGGACCCGGACAAGATCGCCTACGTCTGCGAGCCCAAACTCGACGGGGTCAGCGCGAGTTTGACCTACGAGGGCGGCCGCCTTGTCCGGGGGGCGACGCGCGGGGACGGGACGAGGGGGGAGGAGATTACCCGAAACCTCCTCCGGGTCCGGGGAGTACCCCCGAGCCTGGAGGGGAAAGACCCTCCGGAACTCGTCGAGGTCCGGGGGGAGGTCATCCTCGCGAAGCACCGGTTCCGGGAGCTGCAACGGGAACAGGAGGCGGAGGGCAAGGAGCCCTTCCGGAACGCAAGGAACGCGGTCGCGGGTTCATTGAAGAGGGTCTCGCCCGAGGGGCTCGGGGACCTAGGAATGGAATTCTTCTTCTGGGGGGTCGGGGATCTCGTCGCCCCCCGGTCTTTCGAGACCTATTCCGCCCTCGTCGAGGCCTTTGGGGAATTCGGTTTCCGGGTCTCCGGGAAGCTTGAGGTCGTCCGGGGGGCGCGGGCCGTGTGCCGGTACCGCGACGAGCTCGAGGCGGAGCGCGACGGCTTGGACTACGAGATGGATGGAATCGTCGCGAAGGTCGATTCCCTCGAGATGCAGCGGCGTCTTGGAAGGACGGCCCGCGCCCCGAGGTGGGCCTTCGCCTACAAGTTCGCGCCGCGGCGTGCGTTCACGACGGTCGAGGACATCGTCGTCCAGGTCGGAAGGACCGGAATCCTGACGCCGGTCGTGCTTCTCGCTCCGACGGACCTCGCCGGAGTCACGGTGAGGAGGGCGAGCCTGCACAACTTCGAATGGCTAGCGGAGAAAGACGTGCGGATCGGGGACCGGGTCGAGATCGAGCGGGCGGGCGACGTCATTCCGGAGGTCGTCCGCGTCGATCTCGACGCCCGCCCGCCCGGGGCCCGAGCGTTCGAGACCCCGGGGGAATGTCCGGATTGCGGAGAGGCCGTCCGGAAGGAGGGAGCCTACGCGGTTTGCCCGAACATCGATTGTCCGGCCCAGGTCCGCCAGCGCATCATCCATCTCGCGAGCCGGCGCGCCCTGGACATCGGCCGTCTCGGGCCCAAGTACGTCGATCAATGTCTCGAGGCGGGCTTGATCCGCCGGGTCGAGGACGTCTTCCTCCTTGATCGGAAGCGGAATGAGATCCTTGAACTTGAACGGTGGGGTGAGACTTCGTTCCGGAACCTCTGCGAGGAACTCGATCGCGCCCGCCGGCCGAGCCTGGCCCGGTTCCTCTTCGCCCTCGGAATCCGGCATGTCGGCGAGAAGGTCGCGGCCGATCTCGCAGACGCCTTCGGAAGCCTGGAGGCCCTCGCCCGGGCGGAGGAGGAGGCCCTCTGCGAGGTCGAGGGGGTCGGGCCGAAGGTCGCGGCCCAGGTCCGGGCCTTCTTCGAGTCGGAAACGAACCGCGCGTTTCTCCGGGCCCTGGAGGAGGCCGGTGTCCGTCCCAGGAGGGGGGAGAAGAGGACCGGCGGGCTCACGGGCCGGAAGTTCTGTTTCACCGGCGGGCTTTCCTCGATGACTCGGGATCAGGCCCGCGAACGGGTCGAAGCCCTGGGGGCGAGCACGGCTTCCGGGATCTCGAAGCGGGTCACGGATGTTGTGATCGGCCGTGGAGCCGGGTCGAAGCGGGAGAAGGCCGCAAAGCTGGGGATCCGGATCCTCGAGGAAGAGGCCTTCCTCGCCCTGCTGGAATCCTTGCAGCCCGGCGGGGAGGACTCTTGACGGCGGACCGCGGTGAACCCGGCCTGTTGGCCCTCTGCTTCCGGGGGGCCCTGCTGGGTTTCGCCCTCTATGTCCTCCTCCTTCTCGCCGAACTCTACCTGTAAGGGATCCCCGTCCAGGTCTATCCCGGTCCGAGCATCCTGTCGGCTTCCTGGCGCGAGACCCCGCGGCGCCGCAGGCGGCTGCGCTGGCGTTCGCGATCGAGTTCCTCCTGGAGAGCGCGGTCTTCGCGCTGCCGCCGCATGCATTCCTTTCTCCAGGCCTGGATGAGGTCGACCTCCGATTCCTGGGTCCGCCGCCGAGCCGCTTCCTCGTCGTAGGCCGGGGTTCCGGCCATCAGGGCGACGAGCCAGGTCCCCTGGGGGAGTCGGTGGAGGGCCGAGGAAGGAACCTCGAGGTACTGGGCGGGGGCCGCGAGGTGGCCGAGGTTGTCCAGGCGGTGGATCGGGAGCGGCCTGCAGGGGATCTCGTCCCGGATCAGGTAGTCGGCGCTGACGCCGAAATACTCGGAAAGGGCCTTGAGAAGGGCGAGACCGGGCGAGGAGAGCCCCTGTTCGAGATTCGAGACCGTGGCCTGACGGATTCCGAGATCCCGGGCCATCCGGGTCTGGGAGATCCTCCGTTCGCGCGTCCGGAGGAAGAAGAGCTTGAGTCCGAGCTTCCTTGGGGGAGGACTGGGGGATTCGGATGTCTTGGCCATGAGGTCGCCTTCGAGCCTTCGAACATCCCTTCGGAGGGGGGGATTGCTACAAGCCTAAACCGTAGAGCGTATACTCTCGGTTCGCCATCGGGAAACATGGATATCGGCCGGGCGCATCTCCCCGATCCCCGGAGCGTCCCGGGCCGTCTTCCTGTATCCTTGTTCGTTCCGGCGCCTATCTAGTCCCGGTAGCCCCCAGGGGTTGAAATCCCTCGAAGTTTTCCGGAATCGGGGTTCCCCGGTTTCGTTTCCCGTCGGCGGTCTTCCGCCACCTCTTCCTCATCTCCCGTCCCGTCCCCCACCTCGCCCGAGCCTTCCCCGAGACCGGAAGGAACCCCAGGCGGGGAAGCCCGGTCGAGGACGAGGATCTTCCCTTCGGAGTCCAGATCAGATGATTTCCCTTTCCAGTCTTTCCGCCTTCCTGGTCCACGTTCTCGGAGGACTCGCCGCCGCCCCGATCCAGGGACCGACCCCGGAGACTCCGGTCATCGTGACCGGCGCCGGCGGGGAGAGGTTCATCAAGGACGAGTTCATCGTCCAGTTCAAGACAAGGAGCTTCGATCTGTCCCCGTTGCGCCGCGCCATCCTGTCGGGGGTCTCCGAGGCGCACTACGCCGAACTCGTCGCGGAGATACGGGACAAGAACGAGGTCGAACGTTCCTCCTTCGTCCGCGCGGTTGCGGCCCTGGGCGGAAAGGTCCTCGAGAACTACTGGATCATCAACGCCTCGGCCGTCCGCATCGCCGAATCCAAGCTCGGAGCCCTCGAAAAACTTCCGAACGTGCTCCGGGTCGAGAGGAACCTCGTGCACGAACCCGTCTTGACGACCGCGACGAATTCCTCGCACCACAACAGCGACGCGGTCAACACGATGCAGGACGTGAACAAGAAGCTGATCAAGGGCTTCGGCCAGGGCGTCGCAATCCTGGACACCGGCGCCGACACGGACATGGGAGGCACCGGGCGCCCGCACCGCCTCTATTACTCGGGGGGCAGCACGACCGGGGGGAAGCGGCTGGTCGCCGCTTTCGGAACTTCGGGTTACGGCGTCGAGGACTACCATTTCCACGGAACAGCGGTCACGCATTGCGCGGCTGGGGCGAAGTGGGCCACTTCCTCCCTCGTCGACAACGGGCTCGCCCCCGAGGCGGACATCGTCTCGATCAAGGTCTCGACGAACAGCGGAAGCGCGGCCTCGACCTGGATCATCAGCGGTTGGCAGGTCGTCATGACGAATCGGGTCAAGTACAAGATCAAGGCGGCGAACAATTCCTTCAGCGGTTCCCCGAAACCGACGGATTCGATCCAGCAGGCCGTCGATTCGACCGCCTACAACGGGGACGTCCTGATCTCCCTTCCTTCCGGGAACAGCGGCGCGAACCGCATCAGCCGGACTCAGAACGCCTTCAACGCGATCTCGGTGGGCTCCGCGAACAAGGGGAGTCTGTCGACCTCTAGTTTCAGTTCCTACGGAACGACGGCCTACGGGAAGCAGATTCCCGACCTGATGGCGATCGGAGCCAGCGTCTACATGGCGGTCCGCGACCGTGAAACGAGCATCACGCGTTCCAGCGGAACGTCGTTCTCCTCCCCGATGGTCGCGGGCGCCGCGCTGCTCGTCCGGCAGGCGAACCCGAAACTCACGGCCCTCGAGACCAAGGCTCTCCTGATCAACAACGTGTTGATCCGCAGCGGAGGCACGGGCCGGGGGGCCGGGTTCATGCGCGCCGACAAGGCCGTCAAGGCCGCGCTCGCGAACGAGGTCCTGACGAAGCGCTTCACCTTCGGGGTCAAGACGAAGGAGACCTTCTTTTTCCAGCTCGCGCAGGGCGTGACGCACGCGGTCACCGTGACCTGGCACCGGAAGCGTTTCTCCACGACTTCGAACGACGATCTCGATCTCTACGTCTACGACCCGAAGGGAAACCTCCTCGGAAGCAGCACGAGGAACTACGCCAACTCCTATGAGCGTGTCGAGTTCACGGCTCCCTCGGCGGGAACCTACCGCGCGGTCGTGACCGTCAAGGGGGCGATGTTCAGCTCGGTCCTCGACTTCGCGGTTGCTGGAGGCGGTAAGCCGATTCCCCCCAAGCCTCCGGTCCTGAGTTCGATCAGTCCGAACACGACCTCGGCCTTCAGCGGACAGAAGATCGTCCTAACCGGCCAGAACCTGCAGACCGTCTCCCAGGTCCTCGTCGGCTCGGTGAAGGTGTCGCCCTCCTCGGTGTCCAACACCCAGATCCAGTTTGCGGCGCCCCTGCCGACGGATCTAGGAGGGCTCGGGACCTACCAGGTCAAGGTCGTGAACCCCGCGGGTACGAGCAATGCGTTGAAGCTGACGATCAAGGGCGTGCATCCGATCAAGCTCATCGGCTCGCCCGTGCTCTTCTCGCTCGCGAAGTACACCGACCACGTCTGGACCGACGCCGGGTGGTTCACCCTCGTCTACCTTTCCGGTTCGAACAAGGGGTCGACGATTCCGGGGTTGATCAATCTCGGTATCGGAAACGGCTTCCGGAGCCTCTTCCTGTTCACCGGCAGCGCCGCCGACAAGGCCGGACACGTCCAGTTCACCTGGATCCTTCCCTTCGGACTCGCCGGGAAGACCTTCTACTTCCAGGCCGTGGGCATCGATACGAAGACCTTCAAGACCCCCTTCGAGGTCTCCTCGGTCTTGAAGCGTTCGGTCATCTTCTGATCGATGGGGCCTCGGAGGATCCTCACCTTCGGTTCGGGATTCAGGGGGGCGGGGGTCAAGCCCTGCGAAGCACCGCGCGGACCGGGGAGGCGTCTCCTTCCCGGATCTTCAACGGGAGGGCGAGGAGTTCCCACTCGCCTTCCTCCACCCCGTCGAGGACGAGGTTCTCGAGGATCGCCACTCCGCCACGGAGCAGGATCTTGTGCGCCTCGAGGGTCTTCGACTCGAAGGGGTCGATCGAGGGCGTGTCGAGTCCGATCAGACGGAGACCGAGGTCGACCGCGGCCCTCGCCGCCTCTACCCCCAGGCAGCAGAAATCCTCGTCGAAGGCTTCCTCTTCCCCTTGCCCGGGTAACCGGGTCCTGAGGAGAAGACGTTCGATCCCACGGCCTTCCAAGGCGCGGATCGCCGGGGCCGGGACCTCGGCCGGCGCCCCCCGCGGAGCGATCGGCAGGACGAGGCAGGGACCCAGGTAGGCCTCGAGGGGAACCTCGTCGATCCCTGCCGTCCCCTCCAGGAAGTGAAGGGGGGCGTCCGCATGCGTTCCGCAATGAGGGGACATCGTGATCCGAGAGACGTTGCAGGAGTCGCCCGCTTCCAGGCTCATGACCGGATCGCGGGAGAAGGGCGTGTCTCCGGGCCAGACGGGGGTTCCCGGTGAGAGGCTCCGGCTGATGTCGAGGATCTCCATCGGGTTCGTCGCTTCCTTGAAGTTCAACCGGGACGGCGTTCGCCCCCGGCGTGGCGTTTCCAGGCTCCGGACTCGAGGACAGAGGCGATCTCCTCGAGAGTCGCGGCGCATTCTTCGTCGAGGGTGTAGAAGTGGGGGGCGATCCGGATGCCGGCGCCGGGGCGGAAATCGACGATGAAGTCGCGGGCGTTCAGCTCCCGGCAGACCTCATATCCGTGTGGGACGTCGACGGCCACCGTTCCGCCCCGGTGCTCCGGGTCGAGGGGGGCCTTGACCTCGAAGCCGAGGTCTCGGGCCTTGTCGACGAGCAGGGCCGTCTGGCGCATGCTCTGCTCGCGGATCCTCTCGACGCCGATCTCCGCCAGGATCCGGACGCCTTCCCGCGCGGCGTAGAGGCCGGGGACGTTCGGCGTGCCGTGCAGGAACCTCCACCCGTCTTCCCTGAGGTCCTGGGGACCAGGGTCGAAGTCGAAGGGGCGCTTGTGCGCCATCCAGCCGGTGAGGGTCGGTCGCAGACGTTTTCCCAGTTCGGGTTCGACGTAGAGGAAACAACCCCCGGGCCCGCCGCAGCAGAACTTGAGCACCCCGCCGACGGCTGCATGGCAACCCCAATCCTCGAGGGCCAGGGGAACGATGCCGACCGACTGGAAGACGTCGAGAAGGACGACGGCTCCGACTTCCCGGGCCTTCGCGATGACAGCTCTTGCATCCTGGATGTAGGCCGATCGGAAAAGAACGTGGCTGATGGGGACCAGGGCGGTCCGTTCATCGATCGCGTCCAGGAGGCGTTCGGTGGGAACGGAGACGCCGTCATCGCTCTCCACGCGCACGAGGCTGGCGCCGCGGGCGCGCGCGAGTCCCTCGTAGAGATAGAGCAGGGAGTGGAAGTTGAGTTCCGTGCAGACGATCTTGTCGCGGCCGGGAGGGAACTCGAGGCTCGAGGCGAAGACCGCCGAGGCGATCGTGACGTTCTGGTGCATCGAGAGGGCGGCTTGCGGGACGCCGAGGATCGGAGCCAGGTGTTCGGTGACCTGATCCTGCGCGGTCCACCAGCCTTCGCCCCAGGCCCGCACGCCCCGGGTCTCCCAGAGGTCCGCGTATTCCTCGAGGGCGAGACGGGCCTTCCTCGGCATGGCCCCGAGGGAATTGCTGATCATGTAGACCGTCTTTTCGACGATCGGGAATTCGGCGCGCCAGGCGGAGAGTCCGCGTTCGGTTTCCATGCGGAGAACATAGCGGAGGAGGGTCGGCTCAGTGCGGGGTTCCGTAGATCAGAAGGAGGAGGGCGCCGAGGAGGATCCCCCAGAAGAGGAGGGCCCTGCGGGCGGCCTTGCCCGCGCGCTCCTTCTCCCACCAGGTCCGGGGCCGACACCCTGGAACAGGAAGGCCCCAACTCCGGCCAGCCGCCGGTCACCTCGGGAAGATCCTGTCGAGGTGGATCTGGAACCACTTGTTCGCGCAGAGGGCGGCGAAGCCGCGTCTCTTGTGGGCGTTCAGGATCGTGTTGGCCCTCCGCATGAAGAGGCGGGCTTCTTCATCCTTTCCGACTTCCCGGGCGAGTTCGGCCGCCAGAACGAAGGCGGGGTTCTCGAACTCGGCGGTTCCTCCGAGCGGTCCGTAGCCCTGAGGCAGCTTGTATCGGCTCGGATCATCGACATCGACGAAGTACTTCGGGCCGACACCCTCGACCCAACCCTGGCGGGCCATGTAGCCCGCAACGTCGATCGCGATCGTGCGGAAGAGGGGATGGCGGAAGTAGCGCCATCCGGCGTGCATGCCCATGACATAGGCTGCTTCCTGCCAGGGGGCGTCCCAGTAGACGCCCTTGCCGAAGGCCAGGGGATGGGGCCCCTGACGGGCGGCGTAGGCGTTTGGCGGCTTGCCGCGGCCCTTGTCCTGGATCCGGACGAGCCGGTCGATCGCGTGACGTTTCAGACGATCGTCCCCCGTCGCGAGCCAGCAGAGCACGAGAGCCTTCAGGCACCAGCCCTCACCCCTTGGAGAACCCGCCCTGGACCAGAAGTACTTCCTCGGCCGAAGCAGGGCCATCAACTGCTCTCCGAGCATGCGGAGTTCTTCGCGGACCCAGGCTTCGCCGGTCAGGCAGTAGTAGTCGTAGAGCTTGTCGACTGTGAAGTGCTCGAAGTCGAAGGCGTTCATGCCGTAGGGGCCGTTCCACGGAAGCTTCAGACCCTTCCGGTAGCGTTCGGTCTCGGGGGGAAGCTTGCTACGGCCAAGCGTCTCGGCGCTGATCCAACCCCCGTTGTATTTGGGCAGGCCCTCGAGGTAGATGTCGTCCTCGGGCTCGACGCGGAGCTTCCAGAGGTGGTAGGGACGCAGCAGTTGCTGGAGACAGAAGCCCTCGGCGACGAGCATGAGTTCGGGGCTCTGCGCACGTACGGCGAGGTCGAGGCCGATCGTGCGGTTGCGGGGGGTTCCGGTCGTCGCACTGTGGGGGGTGTCCCCCCAGGTTCCGAATGGTCCGAAGTGCTTCGTGTCGCGCCAGCGGGCGTAGGCCGCGAGAGCGCGCTGCTTCGCGTCGGCGAGGGGGGCGGGTCCTCCGTGCGCGTTCAACGCGAGGCTCTTGCGGACATCTGAGAGATCGGGCATCGGGCGCAGCGGCAGCTCGGCCATGGCCTGCGCGGTCTGGCGGCGCAGGAGTTCGAGGGGGCTTGCGGGGGCCTTGCGCGGTCCGCCCTCGGGCGCGAAGAGTACGAAGGGGAAACCCTTGCAGCTCGCGTCCCCGAGGTAGATCCCCTCCCCCGGCCCGAGGAGGTCTTGGCGGAAACCCTCTTTCTCCTCGATCGGGGGTTTCAGGGCGTTTTCACGGATGAAGCGGGGAACGAAGGCCAGTTCCTTCGTCCGGACCCGCAGGGAGAAACGGCGCAGGCGCACGGTCCCGAGGGGCCGGAGATTGGGGTCGTCCCGGCCGGCCGGATCGTCGGCGCCGAGGTAGTCGTTCCCGAGAATCAGGAGGAGGCGGGCGTGCTCCATCCCGTGTTCGAGGCTCAGGTAGGCGGTGACTGAGAGAAAATCCCGCCCGAGACCCCGCGCCCCTTCCTCCGTCTTCTGGCCGGTCCCCGGGATCGGGCGGTGCCAGCCATGGAAGCGCCAGACTTGGAGATAGGGGGTCGCGACGAGAGTCTCGAAAGTTCCGTCGCGGCCGTCCGGGCCGATCCGGCACCGATAGATCGCGCCGAAGGGATCCTCGACCTCGGTCTCGAGGACCCCCCCCACCAGGATCCGCAGGAGTCTCGGGCCCGGGGCGCAACGCTCGGGAAGCCTACCCGGGGATTCCCCCGGTTCCTTCGGAACGACCGCGAATCCGCGCTGTTCCAGGGGGCCGAGCCGGCAGAAGAACTGCGCCTGTGCCCATTGCACGCTGCCGTCGGGCCATCGGGTGAGCGCCCGCCACGCGGTCGGGAAGCCCTGCACCCTCAGGTCGTCGAGCTTCCGCACGCGCCCTTCGGCGAAGGGGACCGAGGCGCGAAGGAGTTCGAGCCTCGGCCGGGGAGAGGGGTTGCGGACGCCGAAGCGGGCGAGAACGAGGGTCCTCGGCTCCCCGGCCGGCCGGGTGGCTGAGGAAGGCGGTTCCTCGTTTCCGCCTCCCTGCGCCCGGAGTCCCCCGGCGCAGAGGATCAGCGGGAGCAGAAGCAGCCCCGAGCCGTTAGAATCCCTCGTCCTTTTCGTCCCTTGGGCCATCGACCCATCCTAACCCTTTTCCCGGCCGTTCTTTCGCTCGGTTCGGAGGTTCCGATGCCTTCCCTCTTCTCGCTCGTCCTAGGCCTTTGCCTGTTCACCGTTCCCGGATTCCCGCAGGAGGGGACCGGCTCCACCTCGCGACCCGCCTCGCAGAACCCCGGGGAGAAGGGGACCACCGGGGAGAAGAAGCCGCTCCCGGTCGGACCGAGTCCCGCCGGCCAGGTCGGAGATGGGGGCGAGGTCGTCCCCCCCTCCACGAACAAGGGCAAGCCGATCCCTCCAGGGTGCTGGTTCCGTCCGATCCACCTCGACTTCGGACACGTCGTCGAGAACTCGAGGGAATTCGTCGAAGGGACTTTTCACTTCGAGAATCCGACCGACGCCGAGCAGAAGATCCTCGACATCGTTCCCTCCTGCAAGTGCCAGCACCTAGAGCTGATCGTCAACGGCAAGGAGGTGAAGATCGAGCGAGACAACGAACTCAAGTTGAAGGCGCCGATTCCGATCCCGGCCCGCGCCAAGGGAGAACTCCGCCTGCGGCTCAACGTGACGGGAGGCCCCCAGCACCGGACGGGCGACATCCGGATCGAGACGAGCGACGCGGGCATGCCCGCCTTCATCCTGACAGCCGAGGCGATCATCGACCCGATCTTCGAAATCGTTCCCAAGATCGTGGATCTCGGCCGCATGGATCCGATGGACCGCCGGGAGTGGACGGTCAAGGTGCGCCACCGCTTCAAGAAGGACTGGAAGATTGTCAAGGTCAACGAGAACATCCCGCAGTCGATGGCGGTGCTCTCGATGACGCCCGAAAAGACCGATAAGGGAACGGTCTACACGATCAAGGGTGTCTACGGACCGGGCATCCCCGAGGGTTCGGTGGGAGGCTTCCTGCTGTTCCACACCGACGACCCGAACGAGAACATCCAGCTCCAGGTCGATGCCGAGGTACGCCAGCGCGTGAACATCGATCGTTCGTTTTGGAGCTACGGGCGTTTCGAGCGTTCGAAGGGGGCCAAGCACACGGTCCATCTCTGGCCGGCGGAGGGGACGAAGGGTTTCACGGTCCGCAGGGTCGAACCGATCTACGCCCTGAATCCGAAGGAATACTGCGAGATCGAGATCCTCCCGCCCGCGATGCCGGGTTCCGGAGTTGCGCCCGTAGCCTTACCCGGGCTCGAAAAGAAGATCCCCGCCGACCGGCTCTGGCGCATAGAGGTCCGCATCAAGCCGGGTGTTCCCGGACGCGTCGTGCGGATGAAGCTCAAGATCCACTTCGCGGAGAAGGACCTGCTTCCGAAGATCGTCCACTTCAACGGATTCCCCTACGGAAACTGAACCCGGAGCCCCGGCGGGGCGGATCGCGACAGGTCCTCCGCTCCTGCTGATGGCGGGGGCGCTGGTTGCCCGCTTCGTCTGCATGGCCGGGACCCATGCCCCCGACCGGGACGCGGCGTGGTATGCCTGGGCCGCGGCCCGCTTCCACGCGGGCGAGACCGCCCGCGCCCTCGTCTCGGTCTTTCCTCCCCTGCACCCCCTGGCCGCGGCCCTCCTGGGTCCCCTGGGGACGGGGGGGGAGGGCTGGTGGAGGAGCCTTCAGGTCGTCGGGCTCCTTGCCGACCTCGCGACGCTTAGGCTCCTCTTCGGCCTTCTGGCCGAGAGGGCCGGAAGGAGGGCGGCGCTCTTCGCAGGTATCGCCTTCGCCTTCGGCATGCTGCCCGGCTGGACGGTCGCGGACGGGATGAGCGGCCCGCTCTTCCGACTCTTCGCGGCCGCGACCCTCGTGTTCCGGGTCCGGGGCTCCTCCCTGGGGGCGGGGCTCTCCGCCGGACTCGCCGCCGTGACCAGACCGGAGGGCCTGGTCCTCGCCCCCCTGGCCATCCAGCCCGGCCGCGGCCGCCTGCGCGCCCTCGCGGCCCTCGGACTCGCCCTCCTTCCCCGCGCCCTCTACCTCCACCTGCGGGCCGGAGCGACGGGGGAGTTCCTGCTCTTCCCGAAGGGGGCGACGATGGCCTCACTCTCGGCCCTGGCCGAGGGGGGAGCCGGGGACGCGGCCTGGCACTGGCTGCGCGAGGCGGGCCGTTTCCTGCTCCAGGGCTTCGACGGTCTCGGCTACTTCCCGTACCTCCTGCTCCCCTTCGGCGCCACCCGGATCCTGCGCGGGGCGAAGGGGCCCGGGGCTCCGTTCCGGCTGCCTCTCGCCCTCGTCCTCGCGGCCCTCCTCGTGGTCCCCTTCTTCTTCGGGAACCGCCGCTTCTGGACGCCTTGGCTGCCGATCCTGCTGATCCCCCCGGCCCTCGCCTTCGCGCGGATCCCAAAGTCCCGGCGGACTCTCGCCTGGTCCCTCTTCCTTCTCGCCCTGCTCCCGCACAGCCTGCGCCTCTTCCGCCCGCGCCGCGCGATCCTCGCCGCCCTCCCGGAGATCGCGACGGTGCTCGGCGACGCGCCCTTCGCGACGGACCTCCCGCGCCTCCATCTCTTCGCGGGCCGAAGACCACCCCCCCCGCTCGCGATCCTTCCAGCCGACCTGATGCGGGCCGCGGCCCTCCCTTCCACCCGCTGGGTCGTCAGCCTCCGCCGGCGCCGCTCCCTCGACGCGGCCCGTCTCCTCGAACTCGGCTACAGGCCCTGGATCCCTACTTCTTCCCCCCAGGACCCCGTCCTCCGCGCTTCCCTCGAGCGGCTTTCGATCTGGCGGCGGTGAAGGGCGGGGGGGGAAGGGCCTCGTCGTCGAATTCGAGAAGACCTTTGGGGATCTCCGCGATGAAGCCGTCTTCCTCGAAGTCGGGGGGGGCATGTGGGACGCCCCGATGGTTGGTCAGGGTGAGACTCGCCCGCGCGCGGGTCATGCCGACGTAGAAGAGCCTTCGTTCCTCCTCGAGTCGGTCGTACTCGATCTTCCGATGGGGGAATATGCCGTTCTGGGCGCCGAGCATGAAGACATGGTCGAACTCGAGCCCCTTCGCCCGGTGGATCGTCAGGACGTGCACCGACTCCCCGGCGAGTCCGCCGTCTCCGAAGCTGAGTTCCTCCACCTCGGTGATGACCCCTGCGAAGGCTTCGGGTCCCGCCGTCCCGCCGTGGCGCCGCGCGACTTCGAGCACGAGGGCGCAGGCTTCCTGGAGGCGGTCGCGCTCCGGATCTCCGCAGACGGTCTCGGGGAGGTCGAGGGCGGGAAACAGGGCCTCGAGGACGGGCAGGGGGGGCTGCGAGAGGAGGTCCGCCCCGGCTCGGTCCAGGGCGGCGAAGAGGGTGCGCAGGCTCCGCGCGGCCGGATCGTCTTCGCGACCCTCCTCCGCCCAGGAACGCAGGAACCCTTCGATGTCCTCGGGGTTGAGGAGGTCTGCCTTCGACAGGGAACCGATCCGTTCGAAGGGCATCCGGCTCCTTCCGAGGTTCAGGATCGACGGGAACGAGGAGGATCTCGGACCTTCGAGGACGCGGCGCAGCAGGTGGAGCACCGACCGGCCCGGCTCACGGGAAAGCGGGTTCTCGGCCTGGATCGGGATGTCCGCCGTCCGGGCCTCGAGCCGGAAGGACTGGACCAGGTCGTTGTTCCTCGCGAGGACCCCGATCTCCGCGGGTTCGGTTCCCGCCTCGAGGAGTCGGGCGACCTCGCGGCAGACGAAGGCGACCTCCTCGTCGACCGAGGCATGGCGGCGAACCAGGATCCGATCTCTCCCCTCGGTCCGGATCGCGGTCTGTTTCTTGGGGATGCGGTCGTGGTTGTGGGCGATCACCTGCGCGGCCGCCTCGACGACGGCCGGGGAGGACCGGTAGTTGACCGGAAGGTGCAGGGTGCGCGTCCCCTCGAAGAGGCGTTCGAAATCCCGCAGGTAGGAGGGGTCGGCCCCCCGCCAGGTGAAGATGCATTGGTCGTCGTCCCCGACGACGGTCAGGCTCTCCCCGAGACCGGCGAGTTCCTTCACGAGGAGGAACTGGGCCGCGTCGAGGTCCTGGAACTCGTCGACGAAGACGGCCTTGTACTTGCGCCGGCAGAAGTCCCGGATCTCGGGATTGGAACGAAGGAGCCGGAGAGCGGCCAGGCTGAAGTCGTCGAAGAGCAGGATGTGGGCCTCGCGCACGATGTCGTCGAAGGTCCTGCACAGCTCGACTTCCGGCGAATCCTCCCCCTCGAGCAGCCGGAGGGGTTCCCGGTGCTTGAGCGCGGTGATCGCGTCGAGGGCGTTCTGGGGATCGAGGAGGAAGGGCGGAAACTCCGGGTCCCGCCGGCGGAGGCGTTCGACGGTCTTGAGGATCAGAGCGGTTTTTCGGGTCCGTGGCGTCTCGATCTCGTAGGGCCGGGGGAGCCCCGCCTCGGCGGGCGAGAGCTTCGCGATCGACAGGGCCAGGGAGTGGAGCGTTTGAACCGAGATCGCGGATGACCTCCACTCGAGGCTCCGCTTGAGGCGGGCGCACATTTCGTGCGTCGCCTTGACCGTGAAGGTGACCGCGAGGATCTCCCAGGGCGCGCACCGTCCATCCTCGACGAAAAACCGGATCCGTTCGGTCAGCACGCGGGTCTTCCCCGAGCCCGGCCCGGCCACGATGCGGAGCGGACCCGAGGGGGCCCGGACGGCTTCTTCCTGGACGGGATGCAAGGCGATCTCCGGTTTCCAGGCCAAGGCAGGGGGTTCCCGGACGCGCTCCGCCTCGCTTCCCTCTTCCGCGGCGGAGGTCCCGTCCGCCCTTGTCTCGGGGACGGGGGCCGTTCCCCTGCGGGTCCGCGTTCGGAAGGCCTCGAGGAGTTCGTCCACGGAGGAGAAGCGCGCGTCGGGGGCCTTCGCCAGGCATTTCTCGAGGATCCCCCGTTCCGTGTCCGGAAGGGAGGGGGGGAAGGAGGGTTCGCTCTCCTCGTGCGCTTTCAGGATCTCCCATTCGTTCTCCCCGTCGAAGGGGAGGTGGCCGGTCAGGCACTCGAAGAGCAGAACCCCGAGCGAATAGATGTCGCTGCGGAAGTCGCCCTTCCTCTTCAGGAGTTCGGGGGCCATGTAGTGCGGGGTGCCCCTTCGGATCGAGAGGCTGCCCTGCGACTCCGAGAGGATCTTCGACAGGCCGTAGTCCCCGATTCGAACGGCATCCCCCTTCAGGAAGATGTTCGAGGGCTTGAGGTCGAAATGGACGATCGAATGGCGGTGCAGCTCTCGGACCCCGTGGAGCACCTGGGGGAAGAGAAGGTCGCATTCGTCCGGGGCGAGGGGGCCTTCCTCGATGCGCGATTTCAAGGTCTCCTCTCCCGCGAAGGCCATGACGATGTAGGGGATCCCGTCCCGGATTCCCTGGTCCTCGATGGAGACCAGGTTCGGATGGTCGAGGGAGGCCATCGTCCTGATGGCCTGCAACTCGCGGATCGCGAGCCGGAGCAGGGCCGGTTCCTCGACTCTCAGGAACTTGACGGCGTAGGCCTTCCCGATGGATTCCTTCTCCGCCCGGAACACGATTCCGAAGGACCCGGCGCCGAGCTTGGCCCGAAGGACGTAACCCGGTATGTAGCCGGGCTTTCGATAATCCCGGTAAAAGCTCTCCCAGTCCGGTTCGAGCCTGGGCCAGGTCGCCTGGAGGTCGGTCTTGGGCATGGCGCCATTATAGGAGGGCGTCCTCCCCGCGGTTCCGGTTCCCCGGAGGTCAGCGGGGGGCACGGGGGAGGAGGTCGGCGAGGGGGAATTCGCTGCGGCAGGGACGCCCGCCGGCGGAGACGAGGCGTCCCCGGGCGTCGCGCATTTCGAAGATCAGCCGCCCTTTCGCGGGGCCCTCGACCTCGATCGTCAGGAGGCCGAAGCCGTTGCCGGTCGCGCCCCAGATCCGGGCGGGGTTTCCGTGGCCCTTCAAGGGGCCGACCCCCCGCCCCTGCTGCAGGGGGGAACTCGTCATTTCCAGGAGGGCGGCCCCGTCCTTGCGCCGGATCCTCATCAATTCGCTGAAGTGCCGATCGCCCGAGAGGAAGACGACCCCGCCGATCCGGTGTTCGACGAGGAAGGCGATCAGGCGTTCGAGTTCGCCGCGGGCCTCCCTCCAATGTCCCTCCCCCCGGTTCTCGAGGGAGAGGAGCTGGGTGCCGTTCGCGACGATCTTGACCGCGGCCGTGCTGCGCTTCAGGCCCTCGCAGAGCCACGTGAATTGCTGCGCGCCCCAGATCGTCGAGTCCTCCGCCCCGCCGTTCGGGATCCGGCCGCGGCCGGGGCGTTCCTCTCCGGGCGCGGGTCCGCGGACCGACTTGTAGTATCGATCGTCCATCAGGAAGACCTCGACCGGCCCTCTCCGGAAGGAGCCGAAGACCCCGGGAACCCCCGGCGCGCCGTATCCGGGATTGGCCCAGACCTTCTGAAAGACCCGCAAGGCCGTGTCCTTGTGGGGGAAAGCGGCTCCCGAGTTGTTGGGTCCGAAATCGTGGTCGTCCCAGATCGCGTAGACCGGGACCCTGGAGGCCATCGTCAGGAAGAAGGGGTCGCGCCGCAGAGCGAGCTGGCGGGCCAGCATGCGATCCTCGTGGTTCCAGTCCCCGTCGGGTCCGGTCGTGTTCCAGTTCCGGCGGCTTCCGTCCCCGACGATGTAGTAGATGTTGTCGCCGAGCATCAGCATGCAGTCGGGACGCAGGTCGGCGACGGCCTGGAAGACGGGGGCACTCCGATAGAGGCCGAGGTTGGCGCAGGATCCGAAGGCCAGGCGGATGATGCCGCGCCCCCCGGGCCGGGGAGCGGTCCGGAATCTGAGAACCCTCGTGTCCTCCTCCCCTCGGGCGGGGTCCGGCCGGAGCAGGACGCGGGTCTCGGTGCCGGGGAGGAGGCTGCCGACATGGAGGACCAGACAGCGGTCTCCGAGGTCCGCGATCTCGGGGCGGGGGAGGGCGCGCCCTTCCTGGACGGCCTCGGCGTCGAGGCGCGAACCTTCGGGGAGACGAAGCCAGACGCGGGCCTCTCCGGGTCCGACATGGCCGAGCATCGGGCCGGCCTCGATCCAATCGGGCCGGTTCTCCGGTGGACTCGGGGCGGGCCGGGAGACCGAGGAGGGGCGGTCGTCCGGGGGAGGTTGCGAGGCGCGGGAGGTGGGTCGGCTCGAGGGCGAGATCCGCTTCGGGCTCCTGCATCCTGCGAGGGCGAGGAGCAGGCCCATGGCGAGGACGCCCGGGACGGAACGGAGGTTGCGGTCGGCGGCGGGGATCATCGGATCGGGAAACGAAGGCCGGGCATCATAGGGAGAGGGGTCAGAACGGCGGCTGGAAATCCTCCGGGTCGGGTTCCGGGGACGGGGAAGGCTCGGGGGGGGGCGGACCCGAGGGCCGGCGGCGCCGGCTCTCCCGGAGGATCGGGGCGAGCAAGCTGTCGACGAAGGCCTCGGGGCTCAGGAAGGACGCGACCTCGGAGGGGGAAGCCGCGACCTGGGCCAGGGCCCCCTCGAGCCCGCAGGCGAGATGGAAGGCGTCGAGGGCCGCATCCCCGGATCGCACTCGACCCCGGCGCGCGGCTTGCTGGAGGAGGGTCCGGATCTCGGCGCGCAGGCGGCGGTGGACCGCTCGAATCCCGGAGTTCGAGGCCCCGGGGAGATCCCCGCGCAGTTCGGTCTCGAGGATCCAGCGCAGGCGCCAGGCCTCGGGAAAGCGCTGGTAGAAGCGGAGATGGCGGAGGAGGAGGGCGCGGAGGCGCAGGACCGGATCCCTGTCCTCGGCCGGCCTCGGGAACTCCGTCTCCCGGTTCTCGACCTGGAGAAGGACCGCCCGGAAGAGGTCCCGCTTGCTTGGGAAATGGAGGTAGACAGCCCCCTTGCTGAGGCCGAGGGAGACCGCGATCTCCTCCAGACTGGCTGCATGGAAGCCTTTTTCCGCAAAGACTTGCAGCGCTTTCTCGAGGATCGAACGAGCGAGATGGGGGCGGGGCGGACGAGGCATGACATACTCCTGAGTATGTCACTATTACATTCTCTGAAGTATGAAACAAGCCCGAGCCGATCGTTGACGGAGGGATCCGCGGGCGTAACCTTTTCCCTCCCTCGAAACGATTGCAGGCCGTTTGCAAGAGGCCCCGACACGGATGACTCCCCCGAAGCGCAGCCGGCCGCCGCATCCTTCCCCCCCGAGGCAGAAGACGGCGGCCCTCGAACGCAAGCCGGACTGGATCCGCATGGACCTTCCGAGCGGGGAGCGCTTCGCCGGGATCCGGGGGTGGCTCCACGAACGGGGCCTGCACACCGTCTGCGAGGAGGCCCGTTGCCCGAACCTCGGCGAGTGCTGGAAGGGGGGCACGGCGACGATCATGGTCCTCGGGGAGACCTGCACGCGGGCCTGCCGGTTCTGCGCGGTCTCCACCGGCAATCCGAGAGGCGCGCTCGATCCTGACGAACCCGCGAAGGTCGCGGAAGCCGTCGGTCTGATGGAGCTGCGCTACGTCGTCCTGACCTCGGTCGACCGCGACGATCTCGAGGACGGGGGGGCCTCCCACTTCGCGGCCTGCGTGCGCGCGATCCATGAGGCTTGCCCGGAGGTCCTCGTCGAATGCCTCGTGCCGGATTTCGGAGGCGATCGAGCCGCGATCCGGCGGCTCGTCGAGGCGGGTCCCCAGGTCTTTGGGCACAACCTCGAGACCGTGCGGCGCCTGAGTCCGAGCGTCCGGGACCGCAGGTGCGGATACGACCTCTCCCTCGAGGTCCTCGAGGCGGCCGGGGCGATGCGTCCGGGACTGGTCACGAAATCCTCACTGATGCTCGGGCTCGGCGAGACCGAACGCGAGATCGACGAGGCCCTCGCGGACCTCCGGTCCGCCGGGGTCGAGGTGCTGACACTCGGACAGTACTTGAGGCCGAGCCGCCGCCATCTGCCGGTGCGGGAGTACCTGACGCCCGCCCGCTTCGAGGCGCTCGCCGAGCGCGCCCGAGCGCTCGGCTTCGCCTACGTGGCCGCGGGCCCGATGGTCCGCAGTTCGTACAAGGCGGCCGAGTTCTGGCTGCAAAGTCGCCTGGCGGGCCGGAACGCCCGGCCGGGCCTGGCTCCGTCCTTCGACCCCTTCGGGGTTCCGGAGGTCGGAACCGCCTATCCGAAGGAGAAGACATGAGCGGAACGAGTCGATCCCGGACGAAGACGCGCGAGGAACCCGCCCCGCGGGAGCGGGGTCTCGGCGGCGGCGGCGTCCTCTTCACGGTCATCGAGGAGGACGGAAAGGTCGCGAAGGGGCGCGATCCGAACCTGCCCGAGGAGGAGTGCCTCCGGCTCTACCGGGCGATGCTGATGACGCGGGTCATGGAGGATCGCGCGCTCAACCTGCAGCGACAGGGCCGGATCGGGTTCTACGTGCCTTGCAGGGGGCAGGAGGCGAGCCATATCGGAACCGCCTACGCCCTGGAGGACAGGGATTGGATCTTCCCCGCCTACCGCCAGCCGGGGATCCTGATCCTCCGCGGCGCCCCGATGCAGCAGATCGTCGACGAGTGGTACGGGAACGAGGGAGACATCGGGAAGGGCCGACAGATGCCCGTCCACTACACGTTCCGGAGTATCCGCTTCGTCTCGATCAGTTCCCCGATCGGAACGCAGTTGACGCACGCGGTCGGGGCGGGCATGGCCGCCCGCTACCGGGGAGAGGACACGGCCTTCCTGACCTACTGCGGGGACGGGGGCACGAGTGAGAACGACTTCCACTGCTCGCTCAATTTCGCGGGGGTCTACAAGGCCCCGGTCGTCTTCGTCGTCGAGAACAACCAGTGGGCGATCTCGGTCCCGCTGGAGCGACAGACCGCCTCGGAGACGATGGCGATCAAGGCCGAGGCTTACGGCATTCCGGGGGTGCGCGTCGACGGGAACGACATCCTCGCGGTCTACCAGGTCGCAAAGGAAGCCGTCGACCGCGCGCGGAGGGGCGAGGGTCCGACCCTGATCGAGACCCTGACCTACCGGGTCGGGCCCCACAGCAGCTCGGACGACCCGAGCCGCTACCGCGAACAGGCGGAGGTCGACTCCTGGGTGGAACGGGATCCGATCGAGAGGTTTCGGGCCTACCTGAAGAGGAAGAAAATCTGGACGCAGGCTCTCGAGGAGGAGCTGAGGGAGGCCTGCCGCAAGGAGATCAACGAGGCCGTCGAGGCTGCTGAGGGCAAGAGGCCGCCCGCCGCCTCGACGATGTTCGAGGATGTCTTCCGGGAGAGGACTCCGCAGCTCGACGAGCAGCTCGCGGATCTCGAGGCGATGGGGGACCGGGAAGCGAAACAGATCGGCGAATTCCCCCTTTGAGGGGCGGCCGCGAGGAAGAGGGAACGCAGATGACGACGATGACCTTGCTGCAGGCGATCAACGACGGCCTGCGCACCGAGATGAAGAACGACGACCGCGTCCTGGTCTTCGGGGAGGACGTCGGACGCAACGGGGGCGTGTTCCGCGCGACGGAGGGTCTCCAGGAGGAGTTCGGCGAGGAACGCTGCTTCGACACCCCCCTCTCCGAGTGCGGGATCATCGGGACGGCGATCGGGATGGCCGTCTACGGCCTCCGCCCGGTGCCGGAGATCCAGTTCCTGGATTTCATCTATCCGGCCTTCGACCAGATCGTGTCCGAAGCCGCGAAGATGCGTTACCGCAGCGGGGGGGAATACACCTGTCCGATGGTCGTCCGCAGCCCGTACGGGGGGGGGATCCGGGGTGGGCATTACCATTCCCAGTCGGCGGAGGCCTATTTCTGCCATACCCCGGGTTTGAAGGTCGTAATCCCCTCGACCCCCGCGGACGCGAAGGGCCTCCTGATCTCGTCGATTCGCGACGAGGACCCGGTGCTCTTCCTCGAGCCCAAGCGCATCTACCGGACGATGAAAGGCGAGGTACCCGACGGGGAGCATGTGGTCCCCCTCGGGAAGGGGCGCATCGTCCGGGAAGGCCGCGACTGCACGGTCGTCGCCTGGGGGGCGATGATCGAGACCTGCCTGAAGGCCGCCGAGGCGATGGAAGCCGAGGGGCGGACCATCGAGATCGTCGATCCGCGCACTCTCGTTCCCCTAGACGAGGAGCTGATCCTCGAGTCGGTCAAGAAGACCGGCCGCCTCGTCGTCGTCCACGAGGCGCCCCGGACGGGCGGCTTCGGAGGAGAGATCGCGGCGCTCGCCGCGGAGAAGGCGATCGCCTGGCTCGAGGGTCCGGTCCGGCGCGTGACGGGTTTCGACACCCCCTTCCCCTACACGCTGGAAGGCCTCTACATGCCGGACCCGAACCGCGTCGTGCGGGGCATCCAACAGACCTTCGACTGGTAGAGAGGACCGAGGATCATGGCGCTCAAGGAATTCGTGCTTCCCGACATCGGCGAGGGCATCGCCGAGGGAGAGATCGTCAGCTGGAAGGTCGAGGTCGGCCAGGAAGTCCGCGAGGAAGAGGACTTCGTCGAGGTCATGACCGACAAGGCGACGGTGACGATCACCGTGCCCCATTCCGGGGTGATCAAGGAACTCAAGGTGAAGGAGGGAGAGGTCGTTCCCGTCCATTCGGTGATCGCGGTCATCGACACCCAGGGAGCGGGGGGGGAGGAGGCCCCGGCCTCCGGGGAAGGGGAGACGCAGGCTTCCCCGGCTCCGGCCGCGCCCGGGGCCGGGCCGGGGGGACCGCCTGCCACGGCGCCCTCCGAACCCGGGAAGGTCCTCGCGGCTCCGGCGACGCGCCGACGGGCGCGCGAGGCCGGCGTCGACCTGGCCCTTGTTCCCGGGACCGGACCGGGGGGGCGCGTCACGAACGAGGACCTCGAACGCTTCCTCGCCGGGGATGCCGCTCCCGCCGCCCCGGGGGGCCGGACCTTCGAACCGGTGTCGATCGCCCCGCCCACATCCCCCGAACTCGAGGAGCGTGTCCCCTTCCGCGGCGTGCGGAAGAAGATCGCCGAGGCGATGTCCCGCTCCAAGTTCACGGCCACGCACTTCACGGTCGTCGAGGATCTGGACGTCACCGAACTCGTCGCCCTCCGCGAGGAGGTCAAGGACCGCTACGCGGACGAGGGATGCAGGATCACCTACATGCCCTTCCTGATGAAGGCCGTCGTCGCGGGGCTTCGCCGCTTCCCGTGGTTGAACGCCTCCCTCGACGAGAGCCGGGGCGAGGTCGTGCTGAAACGCTACTACAACCTCGGGATCGCGACGGACACCGAGAACGGGCTGATCGTCCCGGTGATCCGCGACGTCGACCGCAAGAGCATCGTGGATCTCGCGCGCGAGCTGCGGGATCTGGCCGCCCGGACGCGCGAGGGCCGCGTGCAACCCGAGGAGTTGCGGGGAGGAACCTTCTCGATCACGAACGCGGGCAATCTCGGCGGTCTCTTCGCGACCCCGATCATCAACTTCCCCGAGGTCGCGATCCTCGGCGTCCACAAGATCCACGACGCGCCCCGTGTCGTCGAGGGGGAGATCCGGATCCGGAAGGTCATGTACCTCTCGGTCTCGATCGACCACCGGATCGTCGACGGAGCCGACGGGGTGCGCTTCCTGAACGTCCTGAAATCCTGCCTCGAGGACCCCAGGCGCCTCCTTCTCGAGGCTTGAGGACGTGGTCATGATCGATGACGCCCTGGTCCGGATCCTGAACGACAGGGACAGCGTCCCGAAAGGCCGGCTTCCCGACATCGGGGAGGAGGACCTCGTGCGGATGCTCGTCGAGATGGTCCGGATCCGGGTCTTCGACCGGAGGATGCTGGCCTTGCAGCGCCAGGGCCGGATCGGCTTCTATGGGCCGGTCACGGGCCAGGAGGGGGCGATCGTCGGCTCGGCCTCGGCCGCGGCGGAGGAGGACTGGATCGTGCCCGCCCTGCGCGAGGGGGGGATCGCGATCATGCGGGGGCTCCCGCTCGTCGAGGCCGTTGCCCAGCTCATCGGCAACGCCCTCGACCGTTGCAAGGGCCGGCAGATGCCCTGCCACTACACCTGGAAGCCCGGCCGCTACGTCTCGATGTCCTCCGTCATCGGAACTCAGATCTCGCACGCGACAGGCCTGGCGATGGCCGTGCGTCATCGGGGAGGATCGGAGGCGGTGCTCGGATTCCTCGGGGACGGCGCGACGAGTTCGAACGACTTCCACGCGGGACTCAACTTCGCGGCCGTCCGGAAGGCCCCGGTCGTCTTCGTCTGCCAGAACAACCAGTGGTCGATCTCGGTCCCGTTCTCGAAGCAGACCGCCTCGGGCTCGGTCGCCGCCAAGGCCGTCGCCTATGGAATGCCGGGAGTCCGCGTCGACGGCAACGACGTCCTCGCGGTCCGCGCGGTCATGGCCGAGGCCCTCTCCAGAGCGCGGGCGGGCGAGGGGCCGACCCTCGTCGAGTGCCTGACCTACCGGAGGCTCGGTCATTCGAGTTCGGACGATCCGAGCCGTTATCGTGACGAATCCGAGGTCGAGCGCTGGGAGGCGAAGGACCCGATCGCCCGTTTCCGCCGCTTCCTCGAGAACCGGGGGCTCTGGGACGACAGCCGCCAGGAAGAGACCGAGGACCGGATCGCCGGAGAGATCAATCGGGCGATCCGGGAGGCGGAAGCGGCGGGGCCGGTTCCCGAGGAGACCCTGATCCAGGACGTGTTCGAGACGCCGGACCCGCGTCTCGTCGAGCATTTTCGAAACACCCGCGAGGGTCGTACCTGAGGAGAGACGATGTCCTTCGACGCTGTCGTCATCGGAGCCGGTCCGGCCGGCTACGTCTGCGCGATCCGCCTCGCCCAACTCGGCAGGAAGACCGCCGTGGTCGAGGCCGGACGGGTCGGCGGGGTCTGCCTCAACGTGGGCTGCATCCCGAGCAAGGCCTTGATCTCGGCCGCGCGTCTCGTCGACCGCGCGAAGCATGCGGAGACGATGGGGATCCGGCTGGGGGAGCCGGAGGTCGATCTCGGGAAGCTGATCGGCTGGAAGGACAAGATCGTCGCGCAGCTGACCGGGGGGATCGGACACCTGCTCGAAAAGAACGGCGTCGAACTGGTCGCCGGGAGAGGAAGGGTCGCCTCGCCGAATCTCGTCGAGGTCGAGACGGCACAGGGGGTACGCCGGATCGAAACCCAGAACATCGTCGTCGCGACTGGATCCAGACCGATCGAGATCGAGGGCTTCGCCTTCGATGGGGAGAGGATCTGGTCCTCGACCGAGGCTCTTTCCCCGAAGTCCCTCCCGAAGCGGATGCTGATCATCGGCGGCGGGGTCATCGGCCTCGAACTCGGGCTCGTCTACCGGAGACTCGGGACAGAGATCCGGATCGTCGAGTTCCTCGACCGGTTGCTGCCGGGGCTCGACGCGGACCTGTCGAAGGAGATGGGTCGCAGCCTCAAGAAGAAGAAGGTGCCCGTGCATCTCGGGGCCAGGGCCCGGGGATGGAAGGAGTCCGGCGAGGGGATCGAGGTCGAGGTCGAGACCGGGAACGGGAAGATCGAGAGCTTCGACTGCGACGTCGTCCTCTCCTCGGTCGGACGGGCCCCGAACGGCAAGGGCTTGGGTCTCGAGGAATGCGGGGTCGAGGTCGACGAACGCGGCTTCGTCGCCGTGGACCGGCGCAGGGCCACGAAGGTCCCCGGCATCTGGGCGATCGGCGACGTGACCGGACAGCCGATGCTCGCGCACAAGGGATCGGCCGAGGGGCTCACGGTCGCCGCCGCGATCGCGGGGGACGCCGGAGCGGCTTTCGACCCCGTGGGGATCCCGGGGGTCGTCTTCACCGATCCCGAGATCGCCACGGTCGGACTCACCGAGGAGGAGGCCAAGGAGCGGGGCTTCGAGGTCGCGACCGGGAAGTTCCCGTTCCGGGCCTCGGGAAGGGCGATGTCCCTCCTCGAGACCGAGGGGTGGGTCAAGGTCGTCGCCGACAAGGAGTCCGACCGGCTCCTCGGGATCCACATGATCGGTCCCGAGGTCACCGAACTCGTCGCCGAGGGGACCCTGGCCCTCGAGGCCGGTTTGACGGTCGAGGATCTCGCGATGACGATCCACGCACATCCGACCCTCGCCGAAGCGGTCATGGAGGCCGCGGAGAACCTGCACGGCCGGGCGATCCACATCCTGAACTGAGCGTCCGGAAACGAGTTCCCTCCCCGTGAGGGGGTGCACCGGTCCGTGGGGGCGGGGATTCCGATGGGTCTCCCCGCTCCGGTTGCGTGACCCCGACTCCGCTGCCGATAAGGAACTGGAGTCCGGAGGGTTCATGGAAGAGTCGCGACTGCCCTGTCCTCATTGCAGCTATCCGAACCTCGCGACCGACGAAGTCTGTTCGCTCTGCGGAGCGGTGCGGAGGGCCGATGCGTCCAAGGTCCGGATTTCCGCGGGAGGACCCGAGATCCAGGAGGGCGCGCCCCTCCCGGCGCGGGCCGAGGAGGGGGGGCCTTCGAGAGGGGCTGCTCGGATGTCGTCCCTTCTGGATTCCGAGGATGGAGCGCTCCCTCCTCCGCCTCCACCGAGGGCGGGGCGGGACCGGGACGAACGGGATTTCCACCCCTTCGAGGCCATGCACGTGCAGAGCGCCGCGCGGTCGACGGACGACCTGTCGCCTCCGGGGAACTACGCGGCCGAGGTCCGGCGCATGCGGGACGCAGGCCCCTTCGGACTTCCGCCCCTCCTGTTCGCCTTCCTCGCCGGAGGTGCCGCGGCGGCCCTCTGGTCCCTCGTCCCCGGGCTCGCGCACACGGCCTGGATCCTGCGTTCGTTCTTCCATGAGATCGGCCACGCCCTGGCGGGTTGGGCGATGGGGATTCCCTCGATCCCCGCCCTGAATCCCGGCGGGCACGCCGCGACGATGCACCTGGAGCCGCGGACTTGGCTCGCCGCGTTGATGCTCCTCGTCCCCTGCGGGCTCGCGTGGCGCTGGCGGGAGAATCTCGCTCTCGCGATTCCGGCCGCCGTCGCGGTCCCCCTCCTCGGACTGCTCGCCTTCACTCCGATGCGGGATCTCTTCGTCCTCTACGGGGGCCATCTCGGCGAGATCCTGTTCGGAACAATCTTCTTCTGGCGCATGTTCCAGGGAGGGTTCTCCCGTTTCGCGGAAGAACGCGCGCTCTACGCGGCCGTCGGGTTCATGCTCCTCGGGGCGAATCTGTGGCTCTCCTTCGGCCTTCTCCTCTTCCCCTCGGTGCAGGCCTGGTACGCGGGCAGTGGGTCCTTCGGCGGGGAGAACGACTACCTTCGGATCGCCTCCAGACTCGGCGTCACGGCCGGGTCGGCGGCGGCCTTGATGCTGGTTCCGGCCTTTCTGAGCCTACCCTTCGGCTGGATCCTCTCCCTCTGGAAGGAGTGAGCCCCTCGAGTCCCGGGCGAAGGCCTGCAGGACCTCAGGGAGGTAAGGAAGGTCCTCGCGGTCGGCGAGGAGGAGCGGGAGATGCGAGGCCTTCGCCTGGGCCCGCGCGGCTTTCGTGAAGTGGGATTGCGTGACGACGGCCCCGAGCCCGCAAGAGTGGTAGTCGCAACCCGCGATCGCCTGCATGACGGCGTCGTTGCCGACCTTCCCCTTGTAGCGTTTCGCCTGGATCCCGAGGGTCGTTCCCCCGAGGTCTACGAGGAGGTCGAGCCCGAAGTCTCCGGAGTCGGGGAGATTCCGGACCCTGAGCCCGTCGGCCTCGAGCCGCGCTGCGATCCAGGCCTCGAATTCGCGCCCGGTGAGTGTGTCCAACTCTTCCAGGCTCATTCCGCAAAGCCGCGCCCGCAGGCGCGCCCGCGCGGCCTGCCGCCAGAAGAAACGAAGCAGGTGGAAACTGACGAAAACCGCGAGGAAGGCCGCGAGGAAGCGGTCCGGACCGGCCTTCCAGGCAACGAGGGCCGCGACGAGCAGCCAGGCCAGGCAGCCGGCTTCGCCCCACGCTCTCCGGCGTCTCGCCACCGCGGTCCTCCGCTCAGGCGCAGGCCCTTTCGACCTCCCGGATCTCCTTCGGGATCTCCGCCGTCAGGTTCTCGTGTCCGTTCCTCGTCACGAGGATGTCGTCCTCGATGCGGACTCCGATCCCCCGGAACTCCTTTGGGACCCGCCTGTCCCCAGCCCGGAAGTAGAGTCCCGGCTCGACGGTCAGGACCATGCCCGGACGGAACGGGAGGCTCCTCCCTTCCCGGTCCTCGTAGGGGCCGACGTCGTGCACGTCCATGCCGAGCCAGTGGCCGATTCCGTGCATGTACCAGGGCTTGTAGGCCTCCTTTGCGAGGAGCCGGTCCAGACGTCCCTCGAGGACCCCCAGTTCGAGGAGACCCTTCGTGAGTTCGCGGCGCGCCGTCTCGTTGAGCCTTTTGAACGTGCAACCGGGCTTCACGGCCCGCACGCATTTCTTCTGGCAGCGCAGAACGATCTTGTAGACGGCTTTCTGCGCTTCGCTGAAGCGGCCCCCGACGGGAAAGGTCCGGGTCACGTCGGCCGAGTAGTGTCCGAACTCCGCGGCCGCGTCGATCAGCAGAAGGTCTCCCCGGCGCATCTTCCTGCGGTTCTCGACGTAGTGGAGCGTGTTCGCGTTGTTTCCGCTGGCGACGATCGACGGGTACCCGACCCTGGGCGATCCACCGTGGGCGAAGACCGCCTCCATCTCCGCCTGCACCTGGTACTCGTGCATGCCGGGCTCGGTGAGCGCCATGGCCGCGAGATGGCCGGCCGCCGTGATCGCGGCGGCCTCACGCATCGTTTCGAGTTCCGTGGGGTCCTTGATCTGGCGGAACTCGTGGAGAACGGGGCGTGGATCGATGTAGGTCGGTTGGCCCCGGTTCCGCCGCGGGCGGCCCTGCATGCGCTTCTGGAAGAAGGCGAACAGACGCCGGTCGAACTCGGGGTCCTGGAAGAGCGGGAAGGCGAGCCGGTCGAAATCCCGAGTGCGCTCGGCGAGGACCTTCCAGAAATCCCCGACCGGAAAGGCTTCGGAAGCCCCGAAATCCTTTAGGGCGCCCCGGACCCCCGCGCGCCGCCCGTGCCAGGTCTCCATCAACGGATCCCGGGGCCGGACGAAGAGGATGCGATGGGGCTCTCCCGAAGCGTCCGCGTAGGCGAGCAGCAGGGCCTCGGGTTCGTCGAAGCCCGTCAGCCAGCGGAAGTCGCTGTCCTGCCGGTAGGGGTGGTGCACGTCTCCGTTCCGAAGGACCTCGGGAGCCGCTCGGAGCAGGAGCGGCGCGCCGAGCCGCTTCAGGACCTTCGCGAGGCGGGAATCGTAGGGTTCGCGGGGAGTCCGCTTCGTGCTTCTCGTCGCCATGGGTCCAACGCTAGCGCCCGCGGTCCCGCGCCGATACCGGCAAGCTCCACCCCCGCCCGCACGGCTGCCGCCCTCCCTCCCGGGGGCCTGGTCGGAACGCCTCTCGGCCCGACCGGACTTGGGCTCTAGGATGTCCCCCGAGAAGTCCCCGGGAGAACGTCCCGAGTCCCTCGGGGACGAGGCCCGCATGCGAACGATCCTCCAAGCCTTCTGCCTTCTCCTCCTCGGCTGCGGCGGCGCGGCCGTGCGGGAACAGGCTCCGCCGCCGGCCCTGCGCATCCTGTCCTACAACATCCGTCACGGCCGGGGGATGGACGGGAAGGTGGATCTCCCGCGGATCGCGGCCGTCCTCGCCGCGGCCGAACCGGACCTCGTCGCCCTGCAGGAGGTCGACCGGAAATGCCGGAGGAGCGGCGGCGTCGACGAGGCCGCCGAACTCGGGGCCCGGCTCGGGATGGAGGCCAGGTTCGGGGCCTTCATGAAATACCAGGGAGGGGAGTACGGCATGGCGATCCTCTCCCGCTTCCCGATCCTGGAGTCGAGGGTCCATCGCCTCCCCAAAGGAGCCGAGCCTCGTTGCGCCCTCGAGGTCCGGGTCCGCCCGGAAGGTTCGCCCACGGCGGTCTCCCTCGTCTGCATCCACCACGACTGGACGCGGGAGGAGTTCCGCCTGCGGCAGGTCGAGGCTCTCGAGGAGGCTCTCCGCGGGATCCGGATTCCGGCGATCCTCGCCGGAGACTTCAACGCGGAACCGGAAGGGCCGTCGCTTGCCTTTCTCCGGAAGAAGGGTTGGAGGATCCTGGGCAAGGGCGGGGGGAAGACCTGGCCTTCGCGGAATCCGAGGAGGGAGATCGATCATTTCCTCGTACGCGGACCCTGGGTCGCCGTCCGCTGCGAGGTGCTTCCCGAGGACCTCGCCTCCGATCATCGTCCGGTCCTCGCCGTCCTGAGGCTCGCCTCCCGCTGACCCGGGGCCTCCCCGGGAGGGTGGAGGGGGTGGAGCGGACCGCTATCCTGAGCCTTTCCTCGTCCCGCTCCCGCGGACCCGTTCCCGCGGCGCGGCCGCCTCGAACCCCGACCGGGAACGAACGATGAGTTACGGGCATTCGCAGCAACTCTTCCCCCCCCACCCGAGCTTTGCGAAGACCGCGAGGATCTCCTCGATGGAGGAATACAGAGACCTCTACCGGCGGTCGATCGAGGACCCGGAGGGATTCTGGGGGGAAGTCGCGCGGCGGATCGAATGGAGGAAGCCCTTCACGAAGGTGCTCGCCCACGATTTCTCGAAACCGGAGATCCGCTGGTTCGAGGACGGGACCCTGAACGTGACGGAGAGCTGTCTCGACAGGCATGTCCGGGCGGGGAAAGGAGACAGGACCGCGATCATCTGGGAGGGGAACGAACCCAGGGACATGGCGTCCCTGACCTACGCGGAACTCCTGCGCAAGGTATGTCGATTCTCGCATGTCTTGACGGGCCTCGGCGTGTCGAAGGGGGACCGCGTCTGTCTCTACATGCCGATGATCCCCGATCTCGCGGTCGCGATGCTCGCCTGCGCGCGAATCGGCGCGATCCACTCGATCGTTTTCGGGGGCTTCTCGGCGGACTCCCTGCGCGACCGGATCCTCGATTCGACCTGCAAGGTCCTGATCACTGCCGATGGGAGCTACCGCGGAAAGAAGGAGATCCGCCTGAAGGACATCGCGGACGAGGCTCTCGAGGGTTGCGGCTGCATCGAGCACTGCGTCGTCTTCGAGAACACCGGGAACGAGGTCTCGATGAGGGAGGAGCGGGATCTCTGGGCGCATGAGCTGGACCGGGCCCCCCATGTGGCGGACGAATACGAGGCTGTCGAGATGGGAGCCGAGGACCCGCTGTTCATCCTCTACACCTCGGGCTCGACCGGGAAACCGAAGGGCGTGCTCCACACCTGCGGGGGCTATCTCGTCTACACGTCCTACACGCACGAACTCGTCTTCGACCACCGCGAGGACGACATCTACTGGTGCACGGCCGACATCGGCTGGATCACCGGCCACAGCTACATCGTCTACGGCCCCCTCGCGAACTGCGCGACGACGCTGATGTTCGAGGGCGTTCCGAACTACCCCGACGCGGGGCGCTTCTGGGACATCGTCGATAAATACGGGGTCACGATCTTCTACACTGCCCCGACCGCGATCCGCTCGCTCCGGGCCGCGGGAGACCACTACGTCACTTCGCGGAGCCGCAAGAGTCTGCGTCTTCTTGGAACGGTCGGCGAGCCGATCAACCCCGAAGCCTGGCTCTGGTACTACGAGGTCGTTGGCGGACACCGCTGCCCGATCGTGGACACATGGTGGCAGACCGAGACCGGGGGCATCCTGATCTCCCCGCTTCCGGGAGCGACGCCCCTGAAGCCGGGCTCCGCGACCTTCCCCCTTCCCGGGGTCCGTCCGGTCCTCGTCGATACCGAGGGGAAGGTTTGCGAGGGGAACCCGAACGACGGTCGGCTCTGCATCGAGTTCCCCTGGCCGGGCATGATGCGCACGGTCTACGGCGACCACGAGCGTTTCCGACGGACCTATTTCAGCCAGGTCGAGGGGAAGTACTTCACCGGAGACGGCTGCATCCGCGACGAGGACGGGTACCACTGGATCGTCGGAAGGGTCGACGACGTCCTGAACGTCTCGGGGCACCGCATCGGAACCGCCGAGGTCGAGAGCGCGCTCGTCTCCCATCGCGCCTGCGCCGAGGCCGCGGTCGTCAGCCGGCCCCATGAGATCAAGGGGGAGGCGATCTACGCCTTCGTCGTGCTCGCCCCGGGCGAGGAGCCGAGCGACGACCTACGCAAGGCGCTCGTCGACGAGGTCCGCTCGGAGATCGGAGCCTTCGCGGCGCCCGAGAGGATCCACTTCACCCCGGGCCTGCCGAAGACGAGGTCGGGGAAGATCATGCGGCGCATCCTCCGGAAGATCGCCCGCGGAGAGACCGGGGATTTCGGAGACACGACCACCCTCGCCGATCCCGACATCATCCCGAAGCTGCTCGCCGACGTCTGAAGGCTAGCGGCGTCGGACCGGGCTGCCCTTCCCGCCGGAAGAAGCGGCCCGCTGGCGGGCGTGGAAACCGGCGAACTTTTTCCCTCAATGCCGCGGCCGAGTTCACCCTTTCACCGCTCTTCCCCCCAACCCTCAAGTTCTCCGAAGTTTCGACCGATTTGTTAGATATTGACAGTTTCTCACAGGCAGGCTATTTTTTCACCATGAGCGGCGACAACGAGCTGACCAGCATGACGGTGTCCCTCCCCGCCAGCCAGAAGGCCTACGTGAAGGCCCAGGCTGCGGCCTCGGGGTGCAGCACGCCGAGCGAGTACGTGCGGCGGCTCATCTATGCGGACCAGAGGGCCCGCGAGCAGGAGGAGTTCGAGCGCAAGATTCTCGAAGGGCTCGACTCCCCCACGCGGGAGATGAGTTCCGAGGACTGGCAGGAACTCCGAAGCACCCTGCGAAAGGAACTCTCCAAGCGCCGGAAGGTCAAGTAGAACGGGCCCTCGTGGCAGGGAGGGTGATCTGGCACCGTCTCGCGGAGGAGGATCTCACCGAGGCCTACCTCTACATCGGGGCCGACTCCCCCGACGCGGCCGAGCGCTTGCTCGATGCGGTCGAGGAGGCGATCCGGTTCCTCCTCCAAAACCCCGGAGCCGGCGGCCTGCGGAACTTCCGTTCTCCACGAGCGCAAGGCATACGGTCGTGGGGGGTGAGCGGCTTCCAGTCCTTCCTGATCTTCTACCGTCCCGACGGAGACGACCTCGAAGTGGTGCGCATCCTCCATGGGGCGCGTGATCTCCCACGGCTTTTAGAAGAGGAATCCTGAGGTCGAGTCCCAGCGTCCCCTCCCGAATTGCTGGATCTCGACTCCTGCGAGGCGTGCGGCTTCAGGATCTCGGAAAGTTTGCGGTAAGGCATGGGCTTCTCGATCGACACCACGAGGATCGCGCCCTTCGGCGTCAGGACGGCGCCGCGCCGCTCGAGGCCGTGCGCGGAGAGGCCCTTCATGATCGCATCGAGGCCGATCGGAGTCCGCACCCGAACCTCGAGGCCGACGGTCGAGGGTTCGAGGATCCATCGGTCGGGGGCGAGGACGACGCGGTGGACGTTGCCGGGGAGCGCCTCGCGCAGGGTATTCGTGACTGCCGGCAATCGGGACCGGTCGAGGCCGAGGACCGGGAACGAGAGTTCGAAGGGGCCCGCGGACAGGGGGCCAGCCGTCAGCACGCGGCATGGTTTCTTCCTCGGTGGATTCCTCCTGGAGCCTGGATCATCGTAACACGGCTCGAGACGCGGCCCCGCCGAGGCGGGGGGCCGTTCGGCCGGATCCTCGGGCGACTCCTCCGGGACGGCGACTTCGGGCGCCGCGCGGCCGGTTGCCCGTCTTCAGGTTCCGGAGGCCTCGCGCAGGGCCCCTTCGAGCATCTCGACGCTCGGCACGCCGGGCGTCTCGGGGTCGGTCCCCGGATAGAGGCGTCAGCCGGGTCCCGTGGGCGTCGCGCCCCGGGCCGCTGGATCGACGTCGAGCCCCTCGACGAGGACCGTCGGGCTTCTGAGGTAGGGCAGGCCCTCGGCGTCGGCTTCCTCCTCGACGGGGATGCGTCGCACCTCGAGTCGAAGCCCGAGCCTGTGGGCGATCTCCTCGAGCCTCGCGACCGCGAGACCGGCGTTCCCTCAGCCGGGGCCTGCGAGCACCGTGACCGCGATCGTCCGTTCCGGCATCGGCCCTCCTCCGGCGCATGCCGCCGCGATCCCGGCGAGGAGCAGGGCTCCGATCCGGGGCCTGTTTCTGCGAGAGTTCTCGTGCATTCAGATCCCCCGATCCCGGCGCAGGCGGGCGAGGATGGCCCGCGTCGCCGAGGAGCGGTTCAGCGTGTAGAAGTGGAGGCCAGGCGCGCCGCGGGCCAGGAGTTCCCGGCACTGGTCGATCGCGTGGCTGATCCCGACCCCCGCCACGGCCTCGAGGTCGTCCTTGACCATCTCGAGTTCCGCGGTCAGGGGATCGGGGAGGCTCGCCCCGCACAGTCCGGTGAAGCGCCGGATCTGCTTGTAGTTCGTGATCGGCATGATGCCCGGCAGAATCGGGCTCTCGATGCCGATCTCGCGGGCCCGCTTGACGAAGACGAAGAAGTCGGCGTTGTCGAAGAAGAGCTGCGTGATCAGGAAATCCGCTCCGGCCTCGACCTTCGTCTTCAGGTGGCGCAGGTCGGCGTCCCGCCCCTCGGCCTCGGGATGCCCCTCGGGGTAGCAGGCGGCCCCGATGCAGAGGGGGAAGCCCTCCCCGCGGAGGAAGGCGATGAGTTCGCTCGCGTGGGCGAAACCGCCGGGCGGAGGGGCGAAGCCCTCCGCGCCCTCGGGCGGATCCCCCCGCAGCGCGAGGAGGTTCTCGATGCCCGCGTCCACGAGCCCCTCGACGATGCGCCGGATCTCGTCCCGGTCGTGTCCGACGCAGGTCAGGTGGGCCATGACCTCGATCCCGGTCTCCTTCTTGATCCTGGAGACGACCTCGAGGGTCTTCTTCCGCGTGCTCCCCCCCGCTCCATAGGTCACGGAGACGAAGGAGGGTGCGAGACGGCGAAGCGCGCCGACCGTCTCGAAGAGGATCTCGGCCCCCGCGTCCGTCTTCGGCGGGAAGAACTCGAAGGAGACGACCGTGTCTCCTCGCTCGAAGAAGTCGCGGATCCGCATTTCGGAGATCCTAACCCCCGCCGGGTTCCGATGCGCGCCCGGGCAGGCGCGGGGAGAGGAGGAAGAGAAGGAGGAAGGCGAGGCCCCACTGCGCGAGACAGGTGGCGATCGAATAGGGGTCGCGCGGGTCCCAGGGGGAGACGCCTTCCCAGGTCGTCGCCTGCCAGAACCACCACCCCAGGAGGGCGAGGAACTGGAGCGGGATCAGGAGGGCGAGCACGAGGCCGAACCAGGGTCCGATGCCGGGGCGGCCCTCCTCGTCGGTGATCCATTCGCGCCGGAAGCGGTCGATGCCGTGATGGGCGATGGCGAGGACGAAGAGCGCGCCGCTGAGGATCAGGCCGAGCCCCCAGACCCAGTCCTGGTTTCCGAGGAAGTCGAGCGAGAGGGCCGAGGGCAGGCCCCAGGAGAGCCCGACCGCGAGGCAGCCGAGGATCGCGCGGCCGCGCGGCCAGCCGAGGTCCATGAAGCAGCGCGTCCCGAGTTCGACCATCGCGATCAGGGAAGTCGCGGCGGCGAAGGTCAGGGCCGTGAAGAACGCGGCGGAGGTCCAGGGGCCCGCCGCGCCGAGCCGCGCGAAGAGCCGCGGAAGCCAGATCATCGCCATGCCGGTGTTTCCCGGGCCGTTGTCCTGCAGGACCTCGAGGACCGGCTTTCCCGGGGCGAGCATCGGGGCCAGCGCGAAGACGGCCGGGATCGTCGCGAGGGCGGCGAGGATGGAGGCGAGGTTGTTGCCGACGCCGGTGAGGACCGCGTCGCCGACCGCGTGGCCGCGGTCGCGCGCGCCGATCGACAGCACGAGGAGGAGCCCCCAGCCCGCCCCGGTCGACCAGGCGGACTGGGAGAGGGCCTCGAGCCAGGGCCTGGGCGAGGCGAGGAGTTCGTCCATGTCGAGGGAGAACATCCACGAGAGCCCGTCCCCCGCTCCCTCGAGGCCGAGGCCGACGAAGGCGAGCACGAGGAGGAGGACGAAGAGCAGGGGGAGGAACACCTTGTTCGCGAGTTCGATTCCCCGGCCGAGACCGCGGTTCACGAACCAGGCCGCGAAGAGGAAGGCGGCGATCGTGCAGCCCGCCGCGATCCATCCCTGGCCGACTTCGAGGAAGTGGGCCTTGGCCCCCGCGTAGTCGAGGGAGAGGGCGGCCCCCCGGATCGACTCGACGACATAGGCGCCGCACCAACCGGCGATGACCGCGTAATAGGCCATGATGCCGACCGTGCAGAGGGCGACGAAGGAGCCGATCCAGGCGCGCCTTCCCATAAGGACCGCCATCGAGCCGAGGATCCCCCGGCGGGTCTTCCTGCCGATCGCGGTCTCGACGAGGAGAAGGGGGATCGACCAGGTGAAGAGGAAGATCGCCCAGGGAATCAGGAAGGTCCCTCCGTGCTCGAACTTCCCCATGATGCGGGGGAAGCGCCAGATGTTGCCGGCGCCGACGGCCATTCCCAGGGCGGCGAGGAGCAGGGCGAGACGGGAGGAGAAGCGGTCGCGACCCTTCGGGTTCGGAACGGTCATGGGGCCCGAGGATAATGCCGGCGGGAACCGGTTCCGGCATGGAAACCGGTGGGGGGCGTGGAAGAATGGAGGCGGTCGGGACGCGCCGTTCCGGAGACGGATCCGCGGGGTCCGGAGGGCGGGAGGCCCTAAGACCGCGTTCCCGCGAGAAAGGCGGGGGAGACGAGGAGGAGTCGGGTATGAGTGCGAAGGGACCGAGGACCGTGCGCGCCCCGAGGGGCGCGGAGCTGCACTGCGCGAACTGGCAGATCGAGGCGCCCTACCGGATGCTCCAGAACAACCTCGATCCCGAGGTCGCCGAGAACCCCGACGCCCTCGTCGTCTACGGGGGGTCGGGGAAGGCGGCCCGGAGCTGGGAGGACTTCGACCGCATTCTCGAATGTCTCCGGCGCCTGAAGCCGGACGAGACCCTCTGCGTGCAGTCGGGCCGACCGGTCGGGGTGTTCCGCACGCAGGCGCACGCCCCCCGCGTCCTGATCGCGAACAGCAACCTCGTCGGGGCCTGGGCGAACTGGGAGGAGTTCCGGAGGCTCGAGGGGATGGGTCTCCTCATGTACGGACAGATGACCGCGGGCTCCTGGATCTACATCGGCACGCAGGGGATCCTCCAGGGGACCTACGAGACCTTCGCCGCGGCCGCGCGCAAGCACTACGGCGGGGACGCGGACCTGACCGGCAAGCTCGTCGTCACCGCGGGCTGCGGGGGCATGGGCGGCGCGCAGCCCCTCTCGATCACGATGAACGGGGGCGTGTGCCTGATGGCCGAGGTCGACGAGAGCCGCGCGGCCAAGCGGGTCGAGACCCGCTATCTCGACGCGATCGAGCACGACCTCGAGGCCGCGATCCGGAAGGCGGTTGCGGCGCGGGACGAGAAACGCCCGTTCTCGGTCTGCTGGATCGGCAACGCGATGGACCTCCTGGATCGGCTCGTGGAGCGCGACCTCGTGCCCGACATGCTGACCGACCAGACGAGCGCGCACGACCTGTTGCAGGGCTACGTGCCGGCCGGCATGTCCTTCGAGGAGGCCCTCGATCTCCGGCGTTCCGACCCCGAGGCCTATCTCCAGGCCTCGCGCAGGACCGTCGCCCGGCACGTCGAACTCATGGTCGCGCTCCTGGACCGCGGGGCGGTCGTCTTCGACTACGGGAACAACATCCGCAAGCAGGCCGAGGAGGAGGGGGTCGAGAGGGCCTTCGCCTTCCCCGGCTTCGTGCCGGCCTACGTGCGGGATCTCTTCTGCGAGGGCAAGGGCCCCTATCGCTGGGTCGCTCTCTCCGGCGATCCGAGGGACATCCACCGCACGGACGACCTCGTGCTCGAGATGTTCCCCGAGAACAAGTTCCTCTGCCGGTGGATCGAACTCGCGCGCGCGAAGGTCGCCTTCCAGGGGCTGCCGGCCAGGATCTGCTGGCTCGGCTACGGCGAGCGCGACCGCTTCGCCCTGGCCGTCAACGACCTCGTCGCGAAGGGCGAGATCTCCGCGCCGATCGTCTTCGGGCGGGACCACCTCGACTGCGGTTCGGTCGCGAGCCCCTTCCGCGAAACCGAGTCGATGAAGGACGGTTCGGACGCGATCGCCGATTGGCCGATCCTGAACGCCCTCCTCTCCTGCGCGGGCGGAGCGACCTGGACGAGTTTCCACCACGGCGGGGGGGTCGGAATCGGCTATTCCCTGCACGCCGGCCAGGTCACCTGCGCCGACGGGAGCCCCGAGGCCGCCCTCCGTCTCTCCCGGGTCCTGAGGAACGATCCCGGCCTGGGCATCGCCCGCCATGCGGATGCGGGCTACGAACTCGCCCGCGACTGCGCGTCACGACTCGGCGTCGATCTCGCCTGAGCGCCCGCGGGGCTCGGGGCCCCGGTGGAGGATCGTCCCGAGGGTGGGGAGGAGGGCGATCCATGCGACCGGGGACCACTGGAGCAGGAGACGGCCGAATCGGGAGACGAACTCGTGGGAGAGGGTGGTCTCCGCGGTGAGGGGAACGGAAAGGAAGGAGGCGGTCAGGCCGAGGCACAGGAAGGCGCGGAGGGAGGGCCTCGTCGCGAGGTCGGTCGGCCGGAAGGCGAGGACCAGGAACAGGAGGAGGTAGACGAAACCGATCTTGCGGAAGAAGAACAGGGACCGGAGGCCGCCGAGGACGAGGTCCGGAAGGTCGCCGAAGGAGACGAGGCGGAAAATGCCGCGGCCGAGGGCTTGGAGGGCGGGGTCGCCGGAAGCCGCGAGTTCGGGGGCGAGGAAGGCGGCCGCGGCGAGGGCGGCGAGGGCGGCGGCGGCGAGGGCGAGGGCGACGCGGCGGGGACCACGGTCCAGGCAGAGGGATCCGAGGAGATGGCAGAGGAGGAACGCGCCTAGGCTCGCGAGCAGCGGGAGGGAGAGGGCGGGGGGGAGGCCGAGGAGGCGGGGGGCGAGGAGGCCGCGCAGGACGGCGGCGAGGACGGCGGCGAGAAGGGCCGCGCGGCGCAACCGCGGGCGGGCGGGGTTAGGCTTCGCGAAGAAGAGGGCGGCGAGGGCGAGGAAGGCCCAGAGGAGCCCCTCGGGTTTCAGCAGGGGCAGCAGGAGGATCCCGGCGGCGAGAACCGGGGGGCGCTTCGTGACGAGGCCCGAGGCGGCTAGCGCGAGCGCGAAGGCGAGGGGGAGGTCCGCGTAGCCGGAGTCGATCGCGGCGGCGCCCGGCGCGAACCAGGCGGAGGTCAGGGCGACCGCGGCGGTCGCGAGCCAGGCCGTCCGTGGTCCGGCGATCCTGTGGCCCGCGTCGAAGACGCAGAGGCAGAGCGCGAGGAAGAAGAGGGGCCCCCAGAGGTTTTCGAGATGGAGGGCCGCGCCCTCGGGGGAACCGGACAGGGCGCGGAGCCCCCCCTGGAGAAGGGGCAGGAGGGCCGGATAGGTCTTGCTGTGCGCGAAGACGGCGGGGTCTCGGAAGAAGGGGGCGTGGAGGTCGGCGGGGGGGGTGAAGGCGCGGGCCCGCAACCACCAACCCGCGAAGCCGTCCCAGGTCCGGGGCGGCGTGGCGAGCGCGCCCCAGACCGCGGGAAGGAGGAGCGAGGCGAGCGCGAGAAGCGCGGCGGCCTGGAGGACGCGGGGCGCGGGGGGGAGGGGGAGGCCGCGCCGGGGGGATTCCGCCGGCGCCCCGGCGCGATGCCGGAGGATGGCCGCGGCGCAGCCGAGCGCGAAGCAGAGCGGAAGGAGGGCGGCCGGCAGGGGGAGGCCGGCGATCAGGAGGAGGTGGGCCGCCGGCGCGTACAGGCAGAGCCCCGCAGCGAAGGCGGACAGGAGGAGGCCGCTCGTCGAGGAGGCGTCCTCGATGAGGGGCCGATCCCCCGAGGGCGGAAGGCTCCCGCATTCCCCCCGGGCCATCAGCGCCTCTCCAGCAGGATGCGGTCGCTCCGGCCGACGAGGACGAAGACTCCCTCGGGATCGCGGGCGAGGGGCCGGCCGTGGTAGCTGGTCGCGCCCGGCGGAAGGGCGTGTTCCCGGACGACCAGGCGCGGGTGGAGGAGGGCCGGCGCGAACTCGAGCGGCCCGCGCCACTCCCCGCGGAAGAGCACGACGCTCGCAGGCGGGCTCTCCTCGAGCACGCGCTCGATCGCGCGGATGCTCTCCTCTCCGTAGACCTTCAGGTGGAAGCGCACGGGACCCTCCCGCTCGTAGCGCCGAACCTCCGCGATCCGCGCGAGCCAGGCCTTCTTCGGGATCCGCAGGAGCCCGAGCCCGAGGTGGGCGAGCAAGGCCGTTCCGAGCGCGAGGGTCAGGGCCTTGTGTCCGGGAGTCTTCATCCTCGGGTCGCTCCGCTTCCGGGGTTGCGGACCGAAGCGTAGAGCTCCTCGAGCCGATCGACGACGGCGGGGAGGGAGAAGCGTTCCTCGATCAGGCTGCGGGCGGCCTCCGAACTCCGCGCGCGGAGCGCGGGATCGTCCAGGAGGGGCCGGAGCGCCTCGGCGAGGGCCGCGGGGTCCTCCGGCGCGCAGGCGCCCGCGCCCGCCTCGGCGATCTCGGGCAGGTTGCAGGACGGGGTGACGAGGCAGGGGAGACCGGCGGCGCAGGCCTCGAGGACCGCCATCGGCAGGCCCTCGGTCCGGGAGCAGAGCGCGAAGATGTCGGCGTCGCGGAGCACGGCGTCGCGCGCGGAGGGTGGGACCGGGTCCTCGAGATGGACGCGGGAGCCGAGGCCGGCCTTTCGGATGCGGTCTTCGAGATCCGCGCGGACCCCTTCCTCCGCGGGGCCGACGAAGACGAGACGGTCGGAAGGCCGCCGAGCCCGGGCGAAGGCCTCGAGGAGGAGGTCGACGCCCTTGATCCGGGCGAGCCTCCCGAGGAAGAGGACGAGGACCGCGTCCCCGGGGATCCCGAGGCGCCGGCGCAGGGGACCCGGCGCGCGCGGGGCGGAGGGGGGGGCGGGGAGCGGAACGCCGTTCGGGATCACGTGGACCCGTTCGGGAGGGGCGCCCTGCGCGATCGCGTCCCGGCGGTCCTTCTCGGTCAAGGCCTGGACGGCCGCGGCCCCGCGGAGCGTGCGGCGCTCGAAGAGCCTGAGGAAGAGCGCCTTGCGCAGGCCCTTGATCCGGAGGCGGCGCGGACAGAGGGCGCCCTCGGCGTTGTAGACGTAGGGAAGGCCGGCGCGCCGGGCGAGGTCCGCCGCGAGGACCGTCGCCAGCGAGAGCCCGACGTGGAGGTCGGCGAGGTCGGCTCGGGCGAAGGCTTCCCGGAGGGGCGCCCGGAGCATCGGCGACCAGTAGGGGACCCGCCGGTGCAACGCGCCCGTGCGCGCGTAGTAGACCTCGTACCCGTCGCGTTCGACCCATCGGTCGCGCGGAACGCCGGGCTCGACGCCGTTGTCGGTCGTGACGACGCGACAGCGGTGTCCGCGGCGCGCGAGTTCCCGGACGACCGCCTCGGCCGTCGTGACGACGCCGCCGAAACTCCAGGCCGGCGCGAACTGCGGCTGGACGCGGACGATCCGAAAGGGGCGCGGGTTCATCTTTTCAGGAGGGGGTCCGCCGGAGTTCGAGCATCCGGAACAGGCGGAGGACGAGGCGGGGGGGGAGGCGGAGGAGGATGCGCTCGCCGAGCAGGCGCAGGCGCCCGCGCGTGTCGAGACGGTCCCGCCAGTGCTCTCCCTTGATCGCGATCGTGTCGCGGAGGCTGTCGCGGAGCCGGAGCCACTTCGTTCCGGCGTCGTGGATCCGGTAGCGGAGCAGCACGTCCGGGAGGTTCGCGAAGCGCGCCCCCGCGCGGGCGAGGCGCGACCAGAGATCGTAATCCTCGCAGACACGGTCGCGGTATCCGCCGACCTTTAAAGCGGTCTTCCTCCGCATCATGACCGAAGGATGGGCGATCGGGTTGTAGCGGGGTAGGGCCGCGAGGATTCCCTCGTGGGTCACCGGATAGCCGCGGAAGCCCAGCGTGCGATCCGTTGCGTCGACGCAGCGGATCGCCGTGCCGCAGACCGCGAGGTCCGGGTCCGCGGCGAAACGGGCGCGTTGGAGGCGCAGCCGGTCGGGTTCGGCGAGGTCGTCGGCGTCGAGGACGGCGACGAGGGGGGCGCGGGCCTCCTCGAGACCCAGGTTTCTCGAACCCGCCATTCCGAGCCGCTTCGCGCTCCGCAGGTGCCGGATGCGCGGGTCCCGGAGTCCTTCGAGCACTCCCGCCGCGCCGCGGGGGCCTTCGTCCTCGAGGACGAGGCATTCCCAGTCCTGCAGGGTCTGGGCCCTGAGGCTCGCGAGCGCCTTCCCGAGGAGCCGCGGATCGGGGTCGTAGCAGGGCATCAGCACGCTGACCTCCGGGAGGGCCTTCACCGGGCGCGTCCTCCGGCCGGGAGGGCTCCGCCGATCCCGCGCGGCAGGTCCTCGCGCGCGACGATGTCTCCCCGGGTCCATGGCCTCGCGGCGGCCGCTTCCCCGCCCTGGAGGAGCCAGCGGTAGATCTGCGCGTGCCGGGCGGCGACGGTTCCGATGTCGAAGGCCCGCGCCGCGCGCGCCCCCCGCTCCCTGCGCGCCTCCTCCCCCTCGCCCGCGTGCCGGCCGTGGATCTCGAGGAGGGCGCGGGCGAGGTCCGGGATCCATTCCTCGTGCGCCCCCTCGAGCAGGGGCTTGAGCTTGGCGTAGTGGAGTTCCGTGATCCGCCCGAAGGGCGGGGGAACGAGCGCGACCGCCCCCCGCCGGGCCTGTTCGCGGGCCGCGCCGACGTCGGACAGGACGGCCGGCAGGCCCCGCCCGAGGGCCTCCTCCGCCGCGAGCGAGCAACCCTCCCAGAACGACGGGAGGACGAAGGCGTCGGCGGCCTCGTAGAACGGGGCGGGATCCTCCGCGTAGCCCGCGATCACGACTTCCCCTTCGAGACCCAGGTCCGCGAGATCGCCCCTCAGTTCCCTCTCGTAGCGGTCGTCCATCGTGCGGCCGAGCAGGACGAGCCGGAGGGGAGCCTCGCGCCGCGCGCTCGCGAAGGCTCGAAGCAGCGGGCGCTGCGCCTTCGGGGGGTAGAGCGAGGCGACGTTCAGGAACACGAAGTCCCCGTCCCCGAATCCTAGGCGCGCGCGCAGCTCCGACCCCGCCTTCCGGTCCCGCGCCTCCGGGGGGCGGACGCCGTTCTCGACGACGAGCATGCGGTCCCGGGGCAGGCCCAGGCCCGCGAAGGCGTACTGGGCGACCCGCGCCGACACGCAGATCAGGGCCGAGGTCGCCTCGTCGGCCCGGCGGAAGGCCTCGATCTCGTCGGGCCGGAGCCAGACATAGGTGTTGTGGAGGGTCTGGACGAAGGGGCGCCCCAGTTCGCGGGCGCGGTCGGCGCCGAAGGGGGAGTGATGGGCGTGCACGAGATCGACGCCCCGCTCGTCGAGGAAGGCTGCGTATTCCCTTCCGTTCATCCGCGGGCGGACGTGGACCGGGAGGCCCTGCCTCCGCGCCCGCTCGGCGTCCGCGCCCGCGGGTCCCAGCACGAGGATTTCCGCGTCGAAGCCCTCGGGGGCGAGCGCCTCCGCGAGGTCGAGCACGACGCGTTCGAGACCGCCCTGGACGAAGGCCTCCGCCTGGAACAGCACCCGTTCGCGGCGGCCCTCGGGTCTCCAGACGCGGGGGAGGGGCCGGGGAGGCTCGTCCCGCTCTTCCTCCGCCCGGAGCGCGGCCTCGTCGCAGCAGGTCTCGACCAGCGCCCGCGCGTCGCCCTCGACGAACAGGGCCTCGTTCGTGAACAGGGCGAGGGAGGCCGCGGCGCCGGGATGGCGGGTGAAATGACGGCAGTCTCCGCGGTCGAACCAGGCGGTCCCCTCGAACGGGGCTTCCTCGTCCTCGGGCCAGAAACAGGCGAACATCCGCCCCTCTCCGCCCGTGGGCGGTCCCTCGGGATGCCCGGTCGGATCGAGGACCTCCAGCAGCTTCCCGCCGTCCTCCCCGGGGGAGTCCTCCCTTCCCCCCGGAGCCTGGGGGCTCCCCCCGAGGAGCCCCTCCTCGTCACGGACCTTCCAGGGCCGCGCGCGGAACCGCGCCCTCGCGCGCTCCCGCGCCATCAATTCCCTGCCCGCCTCGAAGAGCCGGAGTTCCCGCGCCCTGGCGTTCAGGCTGTTGTCGTGCCAGCGGTAGCGATACAGGAGCAGGTCCTCTCCGAGGTGGGAGATACCGAAACCCGCGTTCACGCGCATCCAGTAGTCGTAGTCCTCGACCCCGAGTTTCGCGGCGTAGGCCCCCAGGCATCTCCCGATCCAGCCCCGGTAGAGGAAGCAGGGTCCGATGAAGTTGTCCTGGAGGAGGTTCAGCGCCGCGCAGTCCCGCGGCGGCCGCACCTCGGCCGAGTCGGGCGAACGGCGGTTCTGCGGCCGGAAATCCGAGCCTTTCAGGGGGCGTCCCTCCGCGTCGATGACGAGGTAGTCCGCGTAGACCATGCCGGTCTCCGGGTGCTCTGCGAGGAAGGCCCGGAGACGCGCGCATTGCTCCGGCTCCATCAGGTTGTCGGCCGAGGTCCAGGTGCGGTATTCCCCTCGGGCGAACTCGAAGCCGTTGCTGAGCGCGTGGGGGAGCTTCAGGTTGGGCTGGACGAGGACGCGCACCCGCGGATCCTCGACGAAACGCGCGAGGACGGGATCGATGTCGTCTTCCGATCCGTCGTCGACGACGAGCAGCTCGAGGTCGCGATGGGTCTGGGCGAGCACGCTCCGGATCGATTCCTCGAGGAGGTCGGCCTGCCGGTAGACGGGCAGCACGACGCTGATCCTTCCCCTCCGCTCGAAGGCCTCCTGCCCGGAAAGGGCCGCCCGCTTGAGCCTCTCCTTCTCCCGAAAGCCGAGCCGTCGCTTCGCGATCCGCGCCTTCCAGCTCTCGGGAAGGGTGTCGAAGAGGCCGCGGCGCACCGCGCGAAGCCAGGGCCCCGGCCCCTCCCTCATCTTGCGGATCGCGAGCCAGGCGATCCAGGCGACCTTCGCCCTGCGGCTTCCGGGCGGTAGGAGCCCCCGGCGCGATCCACCCTCCTGCTTCATGACCGCCGGCATCGTAGTCCCCCCCTCCCCGGCATTCCCGCCGAATCGATTCCTCCGCCTCCTCCCGCGGGATTCCCGGAGGCTCCATGACGACAGGGGAAGAAGGCTGGAGGAGCGGGGGCGCTCCCCTATCCTCGGGCGGCCGGGATCCCCGTCCCGGTTCGAGGGCGGAACCCCGCCGCCCGGGCTACCGAGGACGAACATGGGCAAGCCCCGCATCCTGATATCCGTCGGCACCCGGCCCGAGGCCGTCAAGATGGCCCCGGTCATCCGCGAACTCTCGTCGCGGGCCTTCGCGGACGTCCGGGTACTCGCGACCGCGCAGCACCGGGAGATGCTCGATCAGATCTTCGAGTTCTTCTCGATCCGGGCCGACATCGATCTGGACCTGATGCGTCCGGACCAGAGCCTGGCCGAACTGACGAGCCGGATGGTCGCGGCCGTGGACCGTGTCCTCGACCGCGAACGGCCCGACGCCGTCCTCGCCCAGGGGGATACGACGACCGTCATGGTCACGGGACTGTGCTGCTTCTACCGCCGGTGCGCCTTCGGACACGTCGAGGCCGGCCTGCGCACGAAGGATCCGTATTCCCCGTTTCCCGAGGAGATGAACCGCCGCCTCGTCGGCCGGATGGCCTCCTGGCACTTCTCGCCGACCGAGCGCGCCGCTTCGAACCTGCGCGCCGAGGGGGTGGATCCGGCCCGCATCCACGTGACCGGGAACACGGTCATCGACGCGCTCCTCGACGCCGCGGCCCGGGTCGACGAGCGGCCTTTCCGTCCCGGGGAGGGGCGCCGCCTCCTCCTCGTGACCGCCCACCGCCGGGAGAACTTCGGCGCCCCCTTCGCGTCCGTATTCCGCGCGCTGCGCCGGCTCGCGGATCGCGGGGACGTCGAGATCCTCTACCCCGTCCATCCGAATCCGAGGGTCAAGGGCCCGGCGGAGTCGGTCCTCGGCGGTCATCCCCGGATTCGATTGCGTCCTCCGATGGACTACGCGGAGTTCCTCGCCGCGATGAAGGCCTCCGACCTGATCCTGACGGATTCGGGGGGGGTTCAGGAAGAGGCCCCCTCGCTCGGCAAACCGATCCTCGTCCTCCGGGGGAACACCGAACGCCCCGAGGGGGTGGACGCGGGGACCGCGAAGCTCGTCGGCACCGACGAGGAGGCGATCGTGCGGGAGGCCTCCCGTCTCCTCGACGAGGAGAGCGCGTACGTGGAGATGGCCAGGGCGGTCAACCCCTATGGGGACGGGAAGGCGGCCGGTCGCATCGCGGACGTTCTCGCAGAGGCCCTGGAGCGGGGAGTCCCCCCGCTGGACCGCGGGCTTCCGGGCTCGTAGCATCCGCGGGCCGCGCGGGGCTCCGGAATCGGATCCCGCCCGCGCGGGGTGCCGTCCTTGCAGACCTTCACGGACATCTACCGCTACCGTTTCGTCCTCGCCAATCTCGTCGGCAAGGATCTGAAGGCCATGTACCGCAACATGGCGCTCGGCTTCCTCTGGTCGCTCCTGAACCCCCTCGTCCTCGTCGTCGTGCTGAGCCTCGTCTGGACGATCTTCATGGGAGCGGGCCGGGACTTTCCGAGCCTCGTCCTCGTCGCCTTGATCCCCTGGAACTTCTTCTCCTATTGCCTGACCGGGTGCTCGGGGGCGATCCGCAACAACGTCTCGCTGATCAAGAAGGTCTCGTTCCCCCGCCAGATCCTCCCGGTATCGATCATCCTGACCCACCTCGTGCATTTCGCGATCCAGTCCCTGCTGATCGTCCTCGTGCTCGTCCTCTTCCCTCCCCCGGGGAAGGTCCTCGGTCTCCAGCTTCTCTGGCTGCCGGTCCTGGTCGCCCTCGAGATCGGCCTGGTCGTGGGATCGGGTCTTCTCGTCGCGGGGCTCAACGTCCTCTACCGGGACGTCCAGTACATCACGGATTCGCTGCTCACGATCCTCTTCTGGGCCTCCCCGGTCCTGTGGTCCGCCGGTCCCGAGTCGGGCCTCGCGGATTGGGGGTGGCTCAGATACGCCTATTTCCTGAACCCGCTGGCGGGAATCCTCGAGGGGTTCCGCGACGTCCTCTATTTCGGCCGGCCCCCGGCGGGGGGACCGCTGTTGGCCGCCCTCGCGGTCACCCTCTGCATCGGCTACCTCGGGGTCCGTTCCTTCTGGAGGCACGAGCGGGAGTTCGCGGACCTGATCTGATGGGACCCGTCATCCGACTCGCCGGCGTGACGAAGGCCTACCGGCTCGTGCACCAGCGGCCTTTCCTCGCCCGGGAACTCTGGAGGCGTCTCCTGCAGAAACCCTCGAGGACCGAGACCTTCACGGCCCTCCGGGACGTCTCCTTCGAGATCGAACGGGGGGAGGCGGTCGGCGTCATCGGGACGAACGGTTCGGGGAAGAGCACCCTGCTCTCCCTGATCGCTCGAACGAGCTACCCGACGGCCGGCACGGTCGAGGTCGAGGGGCGCGTCGGACCCCTCCTCGAATTGGGGGCGGGTTTCCATCCGGACCTCACCGGCCGGGAGAACATCTTTCTGAACGCCTCCCTCCTGGGCCTTTCGAGGGCGGAGGTCGAGACGCGGCTCGAGTCGATCATCGACTACAGCGGGATCCGGACCTTCATCGACAGCCCGATCCAGACCTACTCGACCGGCATGACGGCCAGGCTCGGCTTCTCGGTCGTCGCGCACACCGACCCGGACATCCTGCTCGTGGACGAGGTCTTCGCGGTCGGGGACGCGGATTTCCAGCAACGATGCGAGGAGACGATCCGGGGGATGATCGCCCGGGGAGCGACCCTCTTCCTCGTATCCCATGACATGCGCGTCGTGCGGGAGATCTGCTCCAAGGTCATCTGGATCGAGGAGGGACGGGTGCGGGAGATCGGGGATCCGGCGAAGGTCGTCGAGCGATATCTGCACTCCGCCCAGCCGGTGGGGGCCGGATGACGCGGCGGAGGAAGACAGGGTCCTCGGGAAGGCGGGGGGAAAAGGAGCGCGCGCGCGGTTATCCTGAAACCCGTTCCCAACCCCCTTCTCCAGAGCGGGATCCGGCGGAATCCACTCCGGACTCCCTTCTCGAACCCGAACGACGCCCTTCCGTGCCAGCAGCATCCGAGCACGATCGAATCGCCGAACTCGAGGCCGAGGTCCAGAGGCTCCGTCGCGAGCTGCAGGAAAAGGACCGCCTCGCGACCGGGATGGCCGACGAACTCAGGATGAAGGAGGAGACGATCCGCTGGATCTTCGCCTCCAAGACCTATCGTCTCGCGCGTCTCGCCTGCAGGACCCTGGATTTCGTCCTGCAGCCCTTGCGGAGGCATCGTTCGAACGGGAAGGCCGGCCAGGCTTCGGAGGAGAGGGAGTCCGAGGGTCTGTTCGCCTACGATCTTCCGAGCCTTCCCCTGCCGCGGAAGCCGGACATCCTCTGCCTGCCGATCATCGACTGGGAGTTCCGTTTCCAGAGGCCCCAGCAGTTGATGCAGAGGTTCGCGGAGCACGGGCACCGGGTGTTCTTCTTCCGCAACGGTTTCCACCGCGGGGGAGAGGTCGCTCTCGACGAGATCCGGCCCGGGATCTACGGTCCCCGCCTTCCGGGGAGGCCGGAGACGAGCGTCTACAAGGATTCGTGGACGAAAGCCGGACTCGAGTCGGCCCTCGCGGCCTTCGAGCGCTTCCGCCGGAGAGAACGCATCCATGACGCGATGATCGTCGTGGACCTGCCGTTCTGGGCTCCGTTCGCGTTCGAACTCCGCAGGCGGCACGGCTGGCCGATCCTCTACGATTGCATGGACGAGCACGCGGGCTTCTCGACGAACGAGAAGGAGATGATCGCCCTCGAGGAGAGACTCCTCGGGGAGTCCGATCTCGTCCTCGTGACGGCGGCCGTCCTCGAGGAGAAGGCCCGGGGGATCGCGAGGAGGCTGTGCAGGCTTCCGAACGCGGCCGACTACGATCATTTCCACCACGCCCGCCCGCACGAGGAATACGCGAGGCTCCGCAAGCCCGTGATCGGGTATTACGGGGCGATCTCCGACTGGTTCGATGTCGCGATGGTGGAGGAAGCGGCCCGGGCCCGTCCGGATTGGACCTTCGTGCTGATCGGATCCACCTTCGGGGCCGACGTCTCCCCGCTGGAGGATCTTCCCAACGTCGAGCTCCTCGGTGAACGGCCGTACGCGGAGATCCCTTCCTGGCTCCACGGTTTCGACGTCGCGTGCATCCCCTTCCTCGACAACGAACTGACCCGGGCGACGAACCCCGTCAAGTTCTTCGAGTACGCGAGCGCGGGCGTGCCGATCGCGTCCGTCCCCTTGAGGGAACTCGAACCCTTCGAGGGGGAGTACCATCGGATCGAGGGTCCCGGCGGACTGGTCGCGGCCGCCGAGCGCGCCCTCGAGGACCGGGGGCAGGAGGCGATCGAGCGGCGCAAGGCCCTGGCCCGGGCCCATACCTGGGAGAAGCGTTTTGAGACCCTTCGCGAGGCCGCGAGGCCCCTGCAACCCAAGGCCTCGATCATCATCGTCAGCTACAAGAGCCTGGACCTGATCCGCGAGTGCGTCGAGAGCATCCAATCGAGGACGATCTGGCCCGACTACGAGATCGTCATCATCGACAACGATTCGGGTCCGCACGTCACGCGCTGGCTGCGGGACCTGGAGAGGAAGGATTCGCGCGTCCGGGTCGTCTGCAACCGCGAGAACCGGGGGTTCGCCGCCGCGAACAACCAGGGTCTCGAGATGTGCCGGGATTCCGAGTTCCTCGTCCTCCTGAACAACGACACGATCGTCACCCGGGGATGGCTGTGCCGATTGATCCGGTATCTGCGGAATCCCCAGATCGGCATGGTGGGACCGGTGACCAACTGGACCGGCAACGAGGCCCGCATCGAGGTGGACTACCGGAATCCCTCGGGCATGCCCGCCTTCGCCGCCCGCTACACCGTCATGCACGATTGCATGCACTTCGACATCCCGGTGCCCGCGATGTTCTGCGTCGCGATGCGCAGGGAGATCGTGGAGCGGGTCGGTCTTCTGGACGAGCGCTTCGAGAGGGGGATGTTCGAGGACGACGACTATGCCCTTCGGGTCCGGGCCGCCGGATTCCGAACGGTCTGCGCGGAGGACGTCTTCGTGCACCACCACGGGGAGGCCTCCTTCGGGAAGCTCGAGCGTCCCGAGTACCACGCGCTCTTCGCGGCCAACAAGCGGCGCTTCGAGGAGAAATGGGGCCGGGAATGGGAGCCGAACCGTTACCGGGACTGGCCCCAGGACCGGCCGCCGAAGGGGGTCGTCCGGCTCTTCCGGCGCGACCTCTGGATCTGGTCCTGTCCCCTTTGCGGGCGCACCCACGAGGCCCGCTTTCCCGACGCGGTGCTCGATGGGGGCGCGGCCGGAGGCAGCGGTCCGCGGATCCCGGAGATCCGCTGCGAGGGTTGCGGGGCCGGGGAGGCCGCGCGCCTCGAGGCCGCTAGATCCCGGACCCCGGACCCCGCCCGTCCCCTCCTGGAGGGGGGGGCCGTCTACGGCCTCGGTCTCCTTTCAGGGACGCTGGAGACGAAGGAAGCGACGGCCCCTAGCATCGCGGAGGAAGGTCCCGCGGCGCAGGTCGTAGAGTCCTAGCCTGAGTTCCCCCGAGGATTCCTCGGGCAGACGCCTCCAGCAGCGGAGCGTCGAGGAAGGGGGCAGACGCCGGAGATCGTGCCAGGTCCGGAAATCCAGCCGGCGCCCCTTCGTGTCGCCGCCCGCCCGAAGGGCGATCAGGAGGTCCGAGCGCTGCGGGCGGTCGAGGCTCAGGTCGAAGAACACGGTCCTGCGGGACAGACGGAGGCCGTGGATCCGGAGGCCTTCGGGAAACGACCGTTCTCCGGGAATCGCACGGGCCTCGGGGTCCGAGGGTATCCGTTCCGCGAAGGATCCGGCTTCCTTCCCGCCGAGGAGGGCGCTGCCGCTCTCCGGCAGGGGCGGTCGCCAGGCGCGGAGCCGGCCGAGGAAGGGGGAGTCCGGCCGAGCGAGAACGAAGAGGTGGTAGCGGTCCGCGAAGGCCAGCTTGTGGGCGGTGCGATAGCCCGCGGTCCTCGCGGCCGCCTCCAGGGGGCCTTCCCAGGGGAGGAGGGGGACGAAGGCTCCGTGGTCCCCGGAGAGGAGGACGAGGACGTCGGGATCCTCGTCGAGAATCGATTCCGGGTCGTGCCGGCCGCTTAGGGCGATGCGGGGGTCGTTCAGGCCGAAGCTGTCGAGGCTGCGCCAGCCGCTGCGCCAGGGGACCGCTCCGGCGTCCCCGATCGCCAGCAGCGGGGAGGGCCTCGGCTCCGCGCCGGAGGAGTCGCCGGTCCGGCGGAGGGGAGAGGCCAGGTTCCGGAGTTCGGTTCCGAGGGCGAGGTGCGCCCGCCGGAGACCGCGGGCGTAGCCGCGCCACGCCGCGAGGGTCTCCGGAGCCGAGCGGAGTCCGAACCAGAGGGCGGGTCCCAGGAGGAGGGCCGCGCAGGCGGCCGGCAGGCGCATCCTCGCGCACAGGGCTTCCGCTCCGAGGCCCGAGAGGAGGAGCAGGGGGGGGAGGAACGGGAAGAAGAAACGCCATTCGTATCCCATGATGTGGCGGGGCGCGGCCATCAACGCGAGCATGACGAGGAGCGCACAGGCTCCCTCGCGCAGCCCGGCCCCCTTCCGGCCCGGCGGGACCGCCAGGAGGAGTCCCGCGATCGTCAGGGGCAGCCAGAAGAGGCCCGGACCCAGGAGGAGGGAGGACAGTTGCGCCCAACCGCGCTCCCCGGGCGCGGAGGCCCCGCCGCCGAAGACCTTGATCAGGATCGGCAGGGGCAGGAGGAGTCCGAAGTAGAAGGCCCGGGCCGTGAAGTAGACCGCGCCCGGGAGCAGGAACGACAGGCTGAAGTTCCGGAGGGCCCCCCGGCCCGCGCGCCGAAGCCCGGCGCCTCCGAGGAGGAGGACCAGAATCGCCCCCTCGGGCCGGAGCATGGAGAGCAGAAGGCCCAGGAGGCCGAAGCGGCCGAACCTGGGCCCCGCCTCCCGGGCGGATTCGAGGAAGAGGGCGAACACGAGGAGCGCGGCGAGGCTGGTCTCCAACCCGGAGACCGAATGCACGGCGAGGGGAGCCCAGGCCGCGAGGACGAGGGCCGCCGCTCCGACCCCCCATCCCGGGCCCGGGGGACGGGTCCGGCCCGCGGGCCGTCCGGCGAGGAGCACGAAAAGCACGAGGCCGAAGCCCGAGAGGGTTCCCAGGACCTTGACGAAGAGCCGGGGATCGATCCAAAGCCCCCGCCCTCCGGCGACCAGGAAGAGCCAGAGGACCGGGGTGACCCCCTCCGTCGGAGGCCCCCCGGGGTTGAATGCGATTCCCGCCCCCTTCAGGAGGTTCTCGGCGTAGCGGAAGATGATGAAGGCGTCGTCGATCGTGAACTCCCAGACGCCCGCGAGATTCCGCCCGAAAACGAGGGCGGCCGCTCCCGCGAACCCGATCGCGACCAGGGTCTTCTTCCAGCGCATCCGCGCATTCTGGGATCCTCCCCCCCGAAACCGAACCCGCTTCCTTCGTCGTTCTTTGCCTCCCCCGTCCGGATCCCCCGCGGGCGGGGGGGCGGGTTTCCCTTCCTTCCCGAGGAAACGCGGGGATTCCGCCGATACACTCGCGGGGGGAACTCTTCTTCGGCGAGGAGCGGAAGCATGGTGACGGCGTTTCTTGGTGCGACGGGGTTGTGGATCGGTCTCGGTGTCCTCGTCCTGTTCGGCCTCATCTTCATGGGGCTCTACAACGGACTGGTCGCCGGGCGGAACCAGTGCAGGAACGCGTGGAGCCAGGTCGACGTGCAGTTGAAACGCCGCTACGACCTGATCCCGAATCTCGTCGAGACGGCCAAGGGATATCTCAAGCACGAGAGGGAGACCCTCGAGGCGGTCATCAAGGCCCGCCAGGTGGCCATCGACGCCAAGACGGTCGGAGAGCAGGCCAAGGCGGAGAACATGCTGACCTCGACCCTCCGCTCGCTGTTCGCGGTTTCCGAGAACTATCCGGATCTGAAAGCGAACCAGAACATGCTCGCCCTCCAGGAGGAACTCACGAGCACCGAGAACCGGATCGGCTTCGCCCGCCAGCACTACAACGATTCGGTCCTTCGCTACAACAACAAGGTGCAGCAGTTCCCGGGCAACATCATCGCGAACATGTTCGCCTTCCGGGAGGAGGAGTTCTTCGAACTCGAGGACCAGGCCGCCCGGGAGGCGGTGAAGGTCCAATTCTGACCCCGGACGGGCCGTTGCTCCCCGGATCATGACGAAGACGCGCGCGACCTTCGTCGAACTGCAGAGACAGAACCGCCGGCGGGCGTTTCTGCTGGGCTTCGTCCTGTTCCTCGTTCTCGGCGGCGCGGGGGCGGCGCTCGGATCCGCTTGGGGCTCCTGGCCTCTCGGAGCCCTGGCGGGGGTCGCGATCGCCCTGGTCCAGTTCCTCGTCGCAAGGAGCGCGGGCGACCGCATCCTGCTCGCGGTCGCGAAGGCGGAGCCCGTCCGGCGATTGGATCGGCCGCAGCTCGTGAACGTCGTCGAGGAGGTCGCGATCGCGGCGGGCGTCCCCTGCCCGGAGATCCGGCTGATCGAGGACGAGAGCCCGAACGCCTTCGCGGTCGGATTCCGCCCGGATCGGGCGGCCGTCGCCGTCACGACCGGACTCCTCGAAAAGCTGAAGAGGGACGAACTCCAGGCCGTCGTGGCCCACGAGATCGGACACATCCGGAACGGGGATTCCGGCTACATGGTCCTGATGGCGGTCATGGTCGGAACGATCGTCATCCTCGCGGACCTGGCCTGGCACACCCTTCGTTGGGGAGGGAGGTCGCGTTCGCGCTCGAGCAAGGGCGGCGGCCCGGCCCTGATCCTCGTCGCGCTGCTGCTCCTCGCCCTCCTCGCCCCGCTGATCTCGCGGATCCTCCAGGCGGCGGTTTCCCGGGAGCGGGAGTACCTGGCGGACGCGACGAGCGTCGAACTCACGCGCAACCCCTCGGCCCTGGCTTCCGCGCTCCGCGCCCTCACGAAGGACCCCGCCCGGCTCAAGTTCGCGAACCGCGGCGTCCAACACCTCTTCATCGTGAATCCCCTGCGCAAGCGACGGGGCGGGGGAGGCGCGCTGGCTTCCCATCCCCCTCTCGAAAAGCGCATCCGGCGCATAGAAGGTCTTCTCGCATGAGTCCGCGCGGGGATTCCCCTTTCTTCGGTCCGTCCCTGCGCGACCAATGCGTCCGCGCGGCGGAAGCGGCCTTCCCGCTCGAGGCCTGCGGGGTGCTCCTCGGGAGGGGCGTCGCCGGGCGGTCGGAGGTCCGGAGACCTTCCCCCCCGCGGCCGGAGCGGACCCGTCCTCGGGGGATCCGGCTCCATCTCGCGGTTTCCCTTCCGAACCTCGCGGCCGACCCCTTCCGCGCCTTCCTGATCGATCCCCTCGCCTTGATGCGGGTCGAGAAGGAGGCCAGGCGGGAGGGTCTCGAGATCCTCGGGATCTTCCACAGCCATCCCGAGGGGGGAGGGCCCTCCTCCTCCGACCTGGCCCTCCCCTTCTCCTTCCCGCTGCATCTCCTCCTTCGCGGACCGCGTCCCTGGACCTTCTGTCGCGTGCGTCCTCCTCGTTCGGGTTCCCTTCGACCCGTGCGGTAAGGGGAGCGGTTGACAGGGTTGCACGGGCATGGGAACTTGGCCGCTCCACTCCCTTCTTCCTTACTCGACATCGAGGTCTGTCATGCGGTCCATCGTCTCTCTTCTCACGGTGATTCCCTGCCTGTTCCTCTCCCGGCCGGCCTTCGCCCAGTTCCATGACGATTTCAAGGGAACGAGTCTCGGGGCGTCCTGGACCTGGTCGGATCCGGGCAAGGACGCGAAATACCAGCTCCTCCCCAAGGCGGGGATGCTGCGCATGATCGTCCCCCCCGGGAACGATCACACGACCGGCCACGGAGCCCCGCTCTACGCGGGTCCGATGCTGACGGTCCCCGCGGCGGGGGATTTCACGATCACGACCCACGTCACCGTCAACTACCCCCGGGTTCCGACGACGATGGAGAGCGGGCTGATGATCTGGAAGGATCGCAGCAACAATCTCCAGTTCAAGCGGACGAACGGCTACGGGAATCAGAACGTCCTCTACTACGGAAACATCGCGAACGCCCGCACGACCTTCCACGGGAACAAGCGGGTCTCGGCGAACGCCCTGTATCTCCGGATCACGCGGGTCGGAGATCTCTTCACGTCCTACTACGGAACGGACGGCAAGACCTGGTCGGTCGGAGGATCGGTCAAGTGGAAGGTGACCGGAACCCTCCGGGTCGGCATCGCGACCAGCTACTGGCTCTGGTGGGGAACGTCGAAGACGCCGACGACCGGCGACTACGACTTCTTCGACCTCAGGCTCGCGGCGAAGGAAACTCTCGCGGCAGACCGCGCCGGCATCTCGACGGCCGTGGGGGGGACCGTGAACCTTACGATGGATTTCAAGGCCGCGAACGCGGGAAGGGTCTACCTGCTGCTCGGAGGCGTGAGCGGTTCGATTCCGGGGATCCTGCTTCCCGGGGGGGCGCGCCTCCCGTTGAACTTCGATTTCTTCACGAACTTCTCCCTCCTCCTCGCGGGGAACCCCGCCGTCTTCCCCGGCAGCGTCGGGTTGCTGGATACGGCCGGCAAGGGGAAGGCGGGCTTCGTGATGCCCGGCTCCCGCCTCCGGACCCTGGCCGGTCGTTCGCTGCTCTTCGCGACCGTCGTCTTCCCGTCGGGGGCGGGCCCGTGGATCGCCTCCAACCCCGCGGCCGTCGCTCTTCGTCCCTGATCGCGGCGGACCCGGAACATGCGCGCGGGCGGGCCTGGCGTTCTGGCGGCCTTGTTCCTCGTCGCGGGAGGCTGCGGCGGGGGAGGGGGGCGCGCCCCGGGGCTCGAGCTGAGAGCCCTGGGCCTCCCCGTCCCTCTCCTCGAACCCGGGGAGGGGGACCTCGTCGTCGCCCGCTGGCGGCTGCGCAGCCTCGGCCCTTCCCTTCTCCTCGAGAACCCGGGCTTCCGGCCCGTGGGGACCTTCGGAGACCGCCCGCCGCTGCGCCGCGCGCGGCTGGTGCTCGATGCGGACGGGGACGGGGCCTTCGACCCGCGCAAGGATCCGACGCTCGGCGCCCTTTTTCCGGACGGGAAGGGGCGCTTCGTCCCGGCGGCCCCGTTCCGCCGCGCCTTGCCGGCCTTGGGACGGGAGGACTGGCTCGTGGTCGCCGATCTTCCGGCCGAGGCGATGGGGGCGGCCTGGACCCTCGCTTTGACCTTCGACTCCGTGCGTGACGGCGCGTCCGGAACCGGGATGAGGGTCCGGACGGCGACCGCCCTCGCGGGCGCCGGAGTCCGCGTCCGCGCCCTGGATTTCGCGGCGGATTACCTGGCCGAGGGCGGCGGGGCGCGCGCCGCGCTGCGCGTCTCCGGCGTCACGGGGCTCGCGCGGATCCTCGCGGGCCCGAACCCCGTGACTCGGGGCAGGTCGTTCCCGGCCGCGGACGGAAGCGGAGTGATCATCCCCCTCCTCCTCCCGCCTCTCCCCCCCGGTCCCCTCGTCCTGAGGGGGCTCGACGGGAAGGGGCGCGAACTCTTCCGCCTCGACACGAAGCGCCGCATCGGGCGGGGCCGAGGGCCCGCCCGATTCCTCGACGCCTCCCTGACGGGGCTCCCCCGGAGCCACGGGTTCAGCCAGGACGCGACGATCTCGGATCTCGACGGGGACGGGCGTCCCGACATCTGTCTTCCGAGCTACGCCGGGCAGCGCGACCGCGTTCTCCGCAATCTGGGGGGAGGCCGCTTCGAGGATGTCGGCCTTCGCTGGCTGCCCGACCGGAGGGACGACACCGTCCACATCGAGGCCTGCGACGTGGACGGAGACGGCGACCCCGACCTCCTCCTCGCGGTAGAGGGCGGGCAGAACCGCCTCTACCTCAACGAGGGGGACGGCCGGATGAGGGACGTGACCGCGACCCATCTCCCCCTCGATGACGATTACTCCGAGGACCTCCGTGCGGGGGACGTGGACGGGGACGGCGATCTCGACTTCGTGACCGCGAACCTCGTCGATCCGAAGGACCCCAGGAAGGGCGGTCGGGCGCGCCTCTACCTGAACAGGGGGAACGGCGTCTTCGACGACGGGACCGCCGGAAGGATCCCCCCGGCTCCGACGCGCACCTACGACGTCGAGTTCGCGGATTTCGACGGAGACGGCGACCTCGATCTCTTCCAGGCGAACTACGGAGAGCCCTGCACGGTCCTCGAGAACGACGGCCGTGGTCGTTTCCTTCCGGCCGGGACCCTGGGGCTCGCGCCGACGACGGACCGCGGTTTCCACACCAGCGCCGCGGTCGGGGATCTCGACGGCGACGGGCGGCTCGACGTGCTCGTCGGCACCTTCCAGGGGCAGAGCTTCGTCCTCCGCAATCACGGCGGCCTCCGCCTCGCGGAGGACCGGCGCGCGATCCCCGCCGGCGAGATGTCGACCTATGACGTCGCCCTCGCGGATCTCGACGGGGACGGCGATCTGGACGCCTTCTTCGCGAACAGCAGCAACCCCTCGGTCCTGATGCTGAACGACGGCAAGGGCCGGTTCGAAAAAGCGAAGGACTTCCACTCCCCCGACGACAAGGCCTACGACATCGAGGTCTTCGACGCCGACGGGGACGGTGCGCTCGACCTCTTCGTGGCCGTCTGGGGCGATCGCCAGGACGCCCTCTACCTCTCCCGGACGAAGACGCCCGGTCCGAAGGAGGTCCAGGTCCTTCGCGTCGAGCCGAATTACGGTCCTCCGGGCTTGCCGACCTACGTCACGATCCGAGGCCGGAACTTCGTCAAGGGGATGAAGGCCTCGATCGGGGGAAGGCCCGTAACCGGGGTCAGCCTCTGGAACGACCGCCAGATGAACGGCTGGATCCCCCCGGGAGCTCCGGGGGAGGTCGATCTCACGGTCACCCCTCCCGGAGGGAAACCGATCCGCGTCCAACGCGCTTTCGGATACGAGGTCCCGCCGAAGGGGGCCTTCCTCGACGCGACCCCTCTCGTGCTCGGGTCCGAGCCGCGCTCCACGGCCTCGGTGGCTGCCGGCGACGTCGACGGAGACGGTCTCCCCGATCTCGTCTTCGCGGACACGAACCGCGGCGCCCGCCTGCGTCTTAGCAAGAAGGGCGGCCTCATGAGGAAGGGGACCCTCCCGAAGATGTCCGCCAGCGCGAACGAGGTCGAACTCGCCGATCTGAACGGGGACGGAAGGCTCGATCTCATCGTCGTGGACGCCGGGGGAAAGCCGTGGATCCTCGAGGGCGGAGGGAACGGGAGCTTCAAGACGCCGCTGCGGCCCGCGCTACCCTCGAAGGGGGCCGAGGAGGTCGCGGTCGGAGACCTGGACGGGGACGGCGACCTCGATCTCGTCTTCGCGGTCGGAGGTCCCGAGGTCGTGCTTCGCAACGACGGCGGCATGAAGTTCGTCCCCCTCTCGGGTTCGAGCTTCGCCGCGGACGACAGCCGCGGCCTCGTGCTCGGGGACTTCGACGGAGACGGGGACAGGGACCTCGTCGTCGGGAATTTCAAGCAGCCCCTCAGGCTCTACCTGAACGACGGGAAGGGACGGTTCGCCGAGCGGAAGGGGGCCTTCCCCGCCCGGCCCGGGGACCAGACCTACGCCGTCGCGGCGGCGGACGTGGACGGAGACGGCGACCTGGACCTCGCGGTCGCGAACGGCGGCGCCCAGGTCAATCGGCTCTTCCTGGGCGACGGCAGGGGACGTTTTCTCGAGGCTCCGATCGGAGTGTTCCGGCCCGCGCTGGGAGGGGGCGCGCACGTCGTCTTCGGCGACGTGGATCTCGACGGCGACCCCGACCTCTTCGCGTCCCATTTCTGGGGGAACAACCACCTCTACTGGTGGGGGGACGGGAGGCTCTCCGAGAAGACAGGCATGCTCCCGACGACGGCGGGGGGGTTCGCGGGCGCGGCCTTTGCGGATCTCGACGGGGACGGCGACCTCGATCTCGTTCTCGCGGGCTTCTGGGGCGGATGTCGCGTGCTGCTGAATCCGCTGCGCTAGCGTCCGGGGGAGGCGGGGACCTTTGGACTTTCGATCCCCAGCATGCGGAGCCGTTCGGCGAAGTCCGGCTCGGCCCGGAGGCCGTTCGGTCCGAGGACGAGGCCCTGTTCCCCGCGTGTCCAGCCCTCTCCCCGGCCGGCGGCGGCCATCGTGCCCAGACCTTCCCGCAACAGGGGCGGGGGGAGGGCGGCCGTAGGGGGCAGGAAGCTGCCGAGCGGCAGGCCCTCGCTGCGGAGGATGCGGGCGGCTTCCTCGGGGCCGCAGAGCCTGAGCAGGCGGGCGAAGAGCGGGGAACCCTCGAGTTCGCTCGCCGGCTTCCCGGCGCGGAGGAGACGCCGGATGGCGAGTTCGGGACGTCCGAGGGCCAGCGCGTCCAGGGCGAGCCTCTGCTCGAGCTCCGGATCGCGCGGGTTCCGGAGGAGGGCGAGGAGGCGGAGATCCCGAGCCAGTCGTCGATCCCCCGAGGCTTCCCGGACCTCGGCGAGCAGCTTGAGGGCGCGGAGATCGCCGGGGGCGAGGTCGAGGGCGCGCTCGACCCAGGCCGCGGCCCGGGCATGCGCGCCGGAGGCGAGGAGGGCCTTCGCCCTCTCGAGCGCCCGCGCGAGGCCGCCCGGGGGACGCCGTCCCGCGAGCCGCAGTCCGAGACTCCGCGCGAGCGGCGTCGCCGGGTCGCTGAGCGAGAAGGAGCGTTCGAGGAAGCGCTCCGCCGCGACGGGTTCGGCGAGCGCCTCGTGGATTCTGGCCCGTAGCAGGGCGAGTCGGCCCGAGTCGGGCGCGAGCAGGAAGCCGTGTTGGATCGCCCGCCAGGCCTCCTCGTAGGCCCCGGCTTCGAAGGTCGAGCGGGCGAGGAGGCTCCAGCCGGTCGCGAGGAGATGGTCGTGCAGTTCGCTCAAGCCCGCGGCGTGCCGCCTGAGGCAGGCCCGGAGCGCCTTCCGCGCTTCTCGCGCCCGTCCCCGCGCGAAGAGTTTGCGCACGCCCTCGAGCGAGGCCGCGAGATCGAGAAGGCGCCTCAGGCGGTCCGGCCTCCGGTCGAGCCGGGACAGGGCCCCCTCGCGTTCCAGGATCGTGATCCTCGATCCTTTGGGAGTCCTCGTGACGCGGACCCGGATCGATTCGATCGCGGGACCGGGGAGCCCGTAGGTCCTGGGGGATTTCTCGAATCGCACGAGGCCCGGGATCGCGGGGAGGTCCGTCATCGAGGAGGGACAGGGATCCGGATCGAAGGAACGGACGAAGCTTCCGTTGGCCTCGGGGGCGGGCGGGCCGTCGGGAGGCCGCAGCCAGGCGATCTCGTAGTCCCCGTTCCCGAGGTCGAAGGCCCAGGCCTTCGGATGCAGGGGATCGCGTTGCCTTCCGGTGAAGTCCCAGGCGAGGAGTTCCGCGCTCAAGCAGGCGGCGGCCTCCGGCGGGAGGGAGCAGTCGAAGGACGAGCGGCGCAGCGGCGGCAGGGATTCCCCGAGCCATGCGCATCCCGTGCAGGCGCAGAGCGCGAGCAGGGTCCCCCGTTCGAACAAGCCCCCCATGGCAGCGATCCCCCCTTCCCGGCTCCGCGAGGAGACCGGGATCTCGCCGTGATCCACGTCCACGATGTGGATCCGTCTCCCCCATCGACCCGGTCCCTGTCCGCCTTGAGGGCGTCCCCGGGGGCCCGGTGGCGCGGTAGGGGCGCCTCATCCCTCCCGTCGCAGCGGGCCGGTGAAGCGGGGGAGACGGCCTCCGAAGGGCGGGGGGCTCAGGACGCCGATTCCGCGACGACGAAGGCCAGGGCCAGGTTCTCCGTGTGCGTGAGGGAGAGGTGGAGGCGGGCGGCTCCGAGGGCCGCGGCCCTCTCCTCAGCCGCGCCCGAGAGCCGGATCGAGGGGGCTCCGTCCGCGTCCCGCCCGACCTCGATCTGCCGCCACGACAGCCCCTTGGCGAGTCCGGTGCCGAGACACTTCATGACCGCCTCCTTGGCCGCGAAGCGCGCGGCGACCGAGGGACCGGGGTCCCGCTTCCCCTCGCAGTAGCGGCGTTCGTCCTCGGTCAGGACCCGGGCGAGGAAACGGTCCCCCCGCTCCTCGAGGAGGCGGCGTATCCTGTCGACCTCGCAGAGGTCGGTTCCGATGGAGAGGATCATGGCGGGAATCATACGGAAGAGCGGGGCCGCGGCCGGGCGGAAGCTCGTTTTCCCCCGCGGGGGAAGGAGGATCGGGACCCTGGGAGTCTGCCTGATCCTCCTCCACGCGGGGGGCTGCGACGAGGTTCCGGGTCCCCCGCCCGATCCGTTCCTCCAGGCCGGGAACGAGGTCCAGGCCGGAGGGGCCGCCCCGAGGGAAGCCGCCCCTCTCTCCCTCTCCGACCTCCCCGCTTGGTTGAGGAACGGGAAGCGGCGCTTCCTCGTCGATCTCCGCGAACCCCGGGCCTTCGCGCGGGGCCACCTCGAGGGGGCGGTCAACCTCCAGGAGGGCTACGGGCAGTTCGAGCTGCGCGCCCGCCGTTTCTTCGGAAACGGAGCCGGTCTCTGCCTCGCGGCCGCGGACCCCGAGCGGGCCGAAGCGCTCGCCCGCCGGCACTCCGGCCGCTTCGAGGAGATGCGCTGGTTGAAGGAGGAGGCGCCGTCGGAGGGCGCGGGCGTCCGGTCCCAGAAGACGATCGGCCCGGAGGCCGCCTGGGCCCTGCTCCGAAAGGGCCGCGCGGTGCTGTTCGACGCGCGCACCTCCGCGGAATACGGGGAGGGGCACGTTCCCGCCGCCGTCTTCGTGTATCCCGACGACTTCCCGCGCCTCGTCCCGGCGCTCCGGAAGGACCCGACCTTCCTCGTCGTCTGCGAGGAGGGCTGGCGCTCCTCCCTCCTCGTCTCCTGGCTCGACGCCCATGGCTTCACCGACGCGCGCAACCTGATCGGCGGCATGAAGGCGTGGCGCCGCGCCCGCCTTCCGGTCGAGCGCGGCGCGGACCAGCGGGCCTTCCGCTGAGGCTCCCCGAGGAGAGCCCGGCGGCCTTCACTTCCGGGGGCCGAGCCGGGCCGCGAGGGCGGAGGCCTTCTCGCGCAGCGCGGAGTCTCCGCCCTCCATCCAGTCGAGGAGCACGGTCCAGGCCCGGTCCTCCCCGAGATCGAAGAGCCCCTTCAGGGCGGTGATCCGCAGATCCACGGAGTTTCCCCGCTGCGTCCGCGCCCAGAGGGCCTTCAGGATCTTTGCGCGCTCCTCGTCCTTCCGCTCGCGCTCGGCCCGCTTCCAGTCGTCGAGAATGGTCCGGGCAGCCTTCCGTTGGTTCTCGTTCCCGGAGCGAAGCCATTCCAGGAGATAGGGGCGTCCCCGCGGCGAGGGATACATCGCGAAGAACTTCTTCAGCGGCTCCGTCGCCGAGGCATAGAAGAGGGCCGAGGAGTCCGCCTTCGTGAAACGGTCGAGGGCCTCGTAGAAGGTCGCGGCGTCGCGGAGGACCGAGGTCCGGAAGATCGTCGTCCAGCCGGGCCGGAATCCCATGGACGTGACCTTTGTCATGTAAGCCAGGGGATCCTCGGCCAGTTCGAACATCCTGCGGAGAACCGCTTCGACCTGGGAAGCCAGGATCCCCGGAAAGGCCAGGACCTTCGCCGCGATCCGTTCGGCGCGCTTCCAGGGGAGGAGTTCCCATGGGAGGTTCCCCAGGTAGACGGAGGCGGAGGCGGCGGCTTTTCGGAGGAAGCCCTCGTTTTCGAAAAGGAGGGAGGCGAGTTCCTCCTTCGTGTCGGAGGATACCGAGGTCCAGGGAGGTAAGTCCCTTTCGAAGAAGACCTTCCTGAGAGCCTCCATGGCCCTTCTCGGCTCCATGCGTTCCAGGGCGGTCCGGACCAGGTCGATACGGTCGGCGCGGTTCAGGGGCGAGGGGAACAGGTCCGAACCTCTGCGCCGGTCCTTCAAAAAGAGAACGGAGAAATCGAGTGTCGGGGAGTCCGGATCGAATCGACCCCCGCTCACCGAGGAGACGAGGGTCCCCTTTTCGGGCGAGACGCTGACCAGGAACCCATGGTTTTCCATGGCCTCGCTCAGGAGACGCTTCTGAAGGGAGGGGTCCTCTCCGAGGGAGAGGAAGACGAGCTGCCCTTTCCAGGCCCGGAAATCGGATCCCTGGTTTTCCCACTTATTGAGAATGCGCATCCAAGGAAGAAGGTCCTTCTTCGGAAACCCCTGCGCGCTCGTGGCGAGGAGGGCCGAATGGGCCGAGTCCCTCAAGAAGGAGGGGGGGACGGCGAGGATCTCGCACAGGGCCGAAGAGAGTTTCCCCCGCAGGCTGGGATCCTTCACTTCCTTGAGAAGTTCCAGTAGGCGATTGAAATAGAGATAGAGGGGGTCGGAGGTCTTCTCGTCGCGGAAGAGCCGGATGGCTCTCTCGCGGAAGCGCGGTCCGAGGGCTAGGGTCTCCTTCGGAGTGAGTTTCTGGAACCGGGGTCTCAGATTCCAGGTCTGGAGAACGGTCTCCGGCGCGGTCAGGAGGAACTCCCGAAAGTCCTCGAAGGGCCACTTCTGGACCAGGACCTTGAAGCAAATCAGGGCCAGGTTCTGGAGTTCCCGGCGGTTCCCGAGGACGGGATCCATCGCCTTCAGCGCCTCCTTCGGAGAGGGAAGGGGCGCCTCCTCGAAGATCCTCGATAGATCAGAAAAAGAGATCGGAAAGCCCCGATTCCGATCGTTCCGATGACCCGCGAGGCTGCGGCCGAGGACTTCGAGGCCGCCTTTCTGGTGGAGAAGCCAGGCGAAGATCCCGGGATGGAGGGTGGAGATCCCCCCGGCGCTGAGGGAGCGGTAGAGACGGAACAGGGGCTCGGGTCGTTCGAGTCGCCGGGGTTTCCGCCGGGAAAGGGCGTTCAGGATCCATATGTCCTCGATCTTCTCGCCCTTGCGTTCCGCGAGCCGCAGGAGCGCCTCGGTCTCGAGGAGATAGGCCAGCACCGGAAGGGTCTCGGTCATGACCTCGTCCGGGACGTCGAAGACCCAGTGTTCGAGTTCCGCGAGGTAGGCCGCGGGCTGGTTCTTGCGGCGGGTGAATCCGGTGGAGGGGAAGGATTTTCCGACGATCTCGAGGAGCTTCGGGTTCCCGCTCGTCCGGACCTTCGCGAGGAACCGGCGGGCGGCTTCGGGGTCGGGGCCGAGGAGGATCAGGGGAACGCATTTCTTCGCGACGCCGGGGAGAAAGTAATCACGTTCCAAGCGGCGGATCAGCCGAGGAATCGCCGCTTTTCCGTACCAGAGGATGTCGCTCGGAGTCTTCTTCCCGCCGGAGAGGAAGGCCTCGATCTCGGCGTCGATCAATCGGTCGAGTTCGGAGGCCTGCGGAAGGGGAAGGGGGGTGGGGGCCTCCTCCTTCCCCTCGGAGGCCTTCTGCTCGGAGTTGTAGGCGACGAGCATCGCGATCGCCCGGTCTCGGAGTTCGGCCGGGAGCCCGGGGCGGCAGACGACTTCGCCGGCGAGGAGCCGCATCGCCGCGGTCGCGTCCCCCTTTTCCTCGTAGAGGATGCGCGCGCGCTCGAGAAGGACCTTCGGGTCCTCGCCGTGGTTCTGAGGGGAGAGTAGAGCGGCAAGGAACATCGCGGGGATCAACATCGGAACCTCCTGGGTCGTGGTTTGTCGGAACGCACATTCGACCCCTTGATCGGGTCCGGGTGTTCGGGAAGGAATCGAATCGCGGTCAAGATCCCGTCAAGAGAAGAAGACCGCGCGCCGGGCCGCGGGAATGCCCTGGACTGCCTCGATCGCCTCATGGACGCAACCTGTATCCGACCCCGTGGACCGTCTCGAGGAGCGCGGGGTCGGCGCCCAGGGACTCGAGCTTCTTGCGGAGGTTCAGGACATGGGTGTCGATCGTCCGGGGGCCGACGTAGATCCCCGAGCCCCAGGCCCGGTCGAGAAGTTCCGCGCGGGAGACGACCCGACCCCGGCGGTGATGGAGCGCGGCCAGGATCCGGGCCTCCTTCGGGGAGAGCCTTCGTTCCTCCTTGCCGCGCCGCAGGCGGAAGGCGCCGAGGTCGATCTCGACCTCGCCGATCCGGAACGCCCCGGCTTCCTCCTCGATCCCGGAGGATCCTGAGCGGCGGCGCAGGAGGGCGTGGACCCGAGCGAGGAGTTCTTGCAAGGCGAAGGGTTTCCCCAGGAAATCGTCGGCCCCGAGTTCGAGCCCGAGGACGCGGTCGGGCACCTCGTTGCGTACGGTCAACATCAGGACCGGCGTGCGGTCGCCGTCCTTCCGGAGATCACGAAGCAGATCGAGGCCGTTCCGGCCGGGGAGCATCCAATCGAGAACGATCAGGTCGAAGCCCCCGCTCCGGAACGCGCGGGCCGCGGCGCGGCCGTCGGCGGCGGTCACGACTTCGAACCCCTCGACCTCGAAGTTGTCGCGCAGGGCGGTTCGAAGGCTCCGGTCGTCCTCGACGAGCAGGATGCGGGCTTTCCTCATGATTCCTCCTTCGCTCGGGGAAGGCTCACCCGGACCCTGGCATCCTCGGAATCGGAGGGGATCCGGCAATCCCCTCCCATCGCCCGCGCGAGACGGCGGGCGAAGGCCAGACCGAGTCCCAGGCCCGGAGCGCGCCCTTCGCCGGCCCGCGGTCCCCGCGCGAAGGGCGTGAAGACTCGCTCCCGGTCCTTGCGGGCGATGCCGGGGCCCTGATCGACGACGTCGATCACGACGTCCTTCCCGCCGGAGCTTCCATATTCGATTCCCACGGTTCCGCTCCCGTGGAGGCGCGCGTTCTCGAGGAGGTTCCAGAGGATGCGGCGCAGGGCGTCGGGGTCGCAGGCGGCCCGGAGATCCTCCCCCGTTCGCAGTTCTAGACTCCGCCCGTCCCGTTCGAGCTGGGGGGCGTAGAGAGCGGCGATCTCCTCGAGGAAGCCCTGGAGTTCGAGGGTCCTCGTCTCCAGGTTCGGCGTTCCGCCTCGGGCCTCCCGGAACTCCAGGGCCTGTCCGAGAAGGGCGCCGAGTCGTTCGGCCTCTCCCTGCATCAGGCGGAGGTACTGGTCGCGCTTGCCGGGGTCCTTGATACGCCCCTCGACGAGGCTCTCGAGAAGGAGACGGAGTGAGGCGAGCGGCGTCTTCAGCTCGTGCGTGGCCGCCCGGAAGAAATCCTCGCGCTGGAGGGCCGCGCGCCTCTCCCTCATGAGGGAGCGCCAGGCGAGGCCCAACCCGAGGAAGAGGACGGCGGCCGCTCCGATGTAGAGGAGGGTCATGCCTCCGCCGGGATCGTCGGAGGGGTCCTCGGAGAGGAGGGCGAGTCCGGGGAGGATCGGGATCCCCCCGCTCCCCTCCCCGACGAGCAGGCGGGCCCGGACACGGTCCCGGCGGAGGGCTGACCGCAGCATGCGGGCGATCCTTTCGGCCGGAACGAGCAGACCCGCGACCCCGCCCTTCGGGTCCCGGCGGACGAGGAGGAGTTCGCGGCCGCCTCGGAGCGGGAGGGCGGCGGGGAGGGAGCGATCCTGCAGGTCGAGTTCCTCGAGTTCGCGGCGGGCGCTGCGCGCGCGCGCGCGCAGGAGGGCGCGTTCACGCAGGGGGGCGGCGATTCCGGGGGCGAGGGCGAGGATCTCGGCTTCCTCCCGTCCGGCGAGCCAGTCCTCGGCCCAGGGCGGCGGAGGGAGATCGAGGTCGAGGAACAGGCGGAGGAAGGGGCCTTCGAAGCCCGGGGGGGGCGGCCGCCTCCGGTAGGTGGCGAGCATGTCCCGTGCGCGGTTCTTCCCCCCCTGCTTCCAGGCGATGCGGGCGAGGACCCAGAGGCCGAGAGCGTCACCCCGGTCCGCGGCGCGCCGGCGGAGATCGGAGAGTCCCCTCCCGTCCCCGGACCGTCGCCAGGCCCGGAGGAGGGGGTCGGCGCGGAAGTTCCCGAAGGGGGGGACGACCCGCGGAGGCGCGGGTCCGGGGTCGAGAACGGGGCGCCTTCCGGCTTCGATCCGGAAGCGAAGGAGATCCTCCTCGTCCTTCCCGAACGCGGGGGAGAGGGCGAGCGCGCGCAGCCGGGCGGCCTCTTCCCTCGCCGCCCTCTCGAGGCGAACCCGCTCGCGCGCGTTCATTCCCTCGATCCGCCCGCGGATCCCCTGGATGCCCATGAAGAGGAGGCCGAGGGCTCCGGCGAGCATCAGGGGCAGAGGGTGGAAGAGGCGCGGTCCCCGCATGTCCTCCATGCTAGGACCCCTCTGTCAAGAAGGGGTCAAGGACCGCGGGCCCTCCGGGGGAGTCGAGGAGACCCACGACGGACGCGATCGCGTGCGAGGAGGGCGCGGCGGCCTTTGAATTCTTCAGGCGCGGGGGGTCCAGAGGTGGTGCGCGCCGAGAAGGCCACAGTCGTTGGAGACCCTCCGGCAGTTCGGCGGGAGGTCCCCCTCCTCGAGGAGTCGGGCGTTCCCGCCGCCGAGATGGCAGAGCCTCGGGGAGAGGCAAGGAAGGAGGATCTCGAGGGCCTCGCGCAGGCGCGCCCGCCAGACCTCCTCCCCGGCCTCCCTCAGGGCCGGGTCGCCGAGACGTTCCTCAAAACTTCCTTCGCCGTCCATCGGAAGATGTCCGAACTCGAGGTTCGGGATCAGGCGGCCGTCGAGGAAGAAGGAGGAACCGACTCCAGTGCCCAGGGTCAGCACCAGTTCCTTCCCTCGTCCCTCGACCGCGCCGAGCCCGGCGACGTCGGCGTCGTTCGCGACCCTCGCCGGCGCCCCGAGCATGCGTTCGAGCGCGCCCGCGAGATCGTAGTCCGTCCAACCCTCGGCCAGGTTGACCGCGCCCCGCGTGCGGCCCTCCTCGACGACACCGGGGAAACCGGCCCCGATCCGGGTGTAGGTCCCGCATTCCCGCGCGAGATCCGCGACGGTGTCCAGCAGGACCTCCGGATTCGAGGGGCGGGGCGTGGCCCGGGAACGCGGACCCTCCTCGATCCGGCCCTTGGAGTCCAGCAGGCAGGCCTTCAGCCGGCTGCCTCCGATGTCGAGCGCCAGGGTTCGTTCCCCGTCCATGCCTCAAGGCTAACCTCTCCCCCCTCCTTCTCGACGAGGGTTCTTTAGGACCGGGGCTCGTGGAGAGGGCTAAGATCGCAGGGCATGGTGGATGAGGGTCCGAGGCGTCGGGACGGCCGCGAGGCGTGGGGGATCGCGGACCCCGACTTTCTCGAACTGTTCGAGACCGCGGCCGCGGAAACCGGAATCGAGGGGCTCGTGCTTCGCGCCGACAGGAAGGGGCGGCGATGGGCGGTCTCGAGGAAGGAGGGCCGGGAGCCACGGGCCTTCCTCGCGGAGGAGGACGGGGTCCGGAAACTCCGGATCGAGGAGGATCGAAGATTGCCGGGGACCCGGCTGCTCCGGAAACCGCGACGACTCGCCGCCCTCCTGGGGCTCCCGGAACCTCCCCCGGTCGAGGTCCTCGCCTGGCGTCCCTTCGGGCGGGCGGTCCTCCGCTGTCGGATCGAAAGGTGCGCGCTCTACCTGAAACTCTTCACGAGGAAGGGTTTTGCAAGAGTCCTTCCGGGGCTGGAGGCCCTCCGGGTTCTCCAGGCGAGGCTCTGCGGTTTGCAGGATCCGCGCCCGCCTGTCCTTTGCCTTCCGCTCCGGCGTTTCGAGGAGGAGGCCGCCCTCCTCCTCCCCGAGGCGCCGGGGCGTTCACTCCACGAGGTCTTGGGAGCGAGGGGAGCCTTCTCCCCCGAGGGCCTCGCCGCTTCTCTCGAGGCCCTCCACCGGATCCCCGCCCCGGACGAACTTCCCTCGAGGACCTTCGAGGACGAACGGCGCTCGACCCTCCGGCAACTCCGGGCGGGAGCTCTCGTGGACCCCTCCCTCGCCCCCCTGCTCGCCATCTGCGAGTCCCTGCCCCTGCCGGACCCGGGCCCTGGAAATGCTCTGGTACACACCGACCTGCACGACAAACAGATCTACGAGGAGGGCGGGGCCTTCACCTGGATCGACATCGAGAACGCCGCCCGGGGCGACCCTCTTTGCGACCTCGTCAACCTCCTGGAACACATTCGCTTACGGGAATTGCAGGCGGGTGGCGGGCCTGGAACCGGTCCGGGGGAGGCGGCCTGGTCCCGGGCCCTCGGAATCCGGGAGAGGGATCTCCGGGTCCGGAGCCTTCGGATCCTCGTGCGGGCCCGCCTGGCCGGGGTCTACGCGATGCGCCCGCAGTGGCAGGAGCTATCCGCCCGGCTGGCGGCGGAGGCCCTGGCTCTTCCCGAATGGCCCTGAACGGCCGGGATTGCCGGATTCCGGGAATCCTGTATCTTTTTCCGGGCACATACCGGATTCCGTCAGGTTCTTTCCCTCTCCATTCGAAGGGCCTTGCCAGGCCATTCCGGCATCCCTTCCCGGCTCGCACCGACCCGACTCTCTCCGCTCCGTCGCTTTCATGACCGGGAATTCTCTCGTCCGTAATTCGCTTCACGCAGGGTTCTGCCTGCTGCTTACGGCCTGCTCCTCTCCCGAGTGGGCGGCTCCCGGTCTGGGAGGTGGAAGCGGCGGCGGTAACAAGGGCAAGGGCAACGGCGGGAATACCTCGATCAAGGCTCCACCGCGAGGTTACGAACCAGGTGGTTTGCTGAGCGCTTTCGCGGGCGACGGAACGGCCTGGCTCCGGTGGGCTCTGCCGAAGGGCGGGGTGGACAAGGTCGAGACCGGCCTGTTCCTGGGAAGCGACCCGAATACCCTCTATCTCGGGATTCCGATTCGCAAGGACCTGAAGGGCGATGGGATCGAGATCGGAGGTCTCGTGAACGGGCTCTCCTATTGGTTCGGGCTCGGGATCCGCGCGGTCGGAGCGAAGGTCTGGCGACCGGCCGGAATGCCGATGTCCGTCACTCCCCGACCGCCGATCTACGTGGACGGATCCTCGAACGCCCCGAACCCGGACGGCCGCACGCCGCTCCGTCCGTTCAAGACCCTGTCGAAGGCGCTCGCCGCAGCCTTCGGCGCAGGGGGAGGGAACATCTGGTTGCGTGGCGGCGACTACGAGGAGACCGGATGGGGCCTGCCTCAGGGCGTACACCTCTTCGGCGGCTTCGCCGCCGGTTTCGTTCCCGAGGACCGCGATCCGGCCAAGGAGCCGACGACGTTGCGCACCGGTCCGAACGGCATCTGCTTCCTCGTTCCCTCGGGGGGCCTCGGCGCGACGATGGACGGTCTGATCCTCGACGGCCGGAAGTCCTCCCTGATCGGCGTCGACGTCTTTCGTTCCTCCTTCGAGTTCCGCAACTGCACGATCCGGGGTTTCCTGCAGTCGGGGTTGCGGCTGCGGAACGGATCGAGGAACAACGTCTATCCAGTGAGGGTCTCCCGCAGTCTCTTCCTCGGGAACGGCTTCGAAGGTCTCGCCGGGCGCGGGGCCTTCCGTCTCTACGTCGAGGGTTGCGATTTTGTCGGGAACGGACAGGAGGGCCTCGATCTCAACGACCTGATCGCGCTTTCCGGTCAGGCTGCGGTACTGCGCGTCCGGAACTCCCGATTCCTGCGGAATTTCTTCGAGGGGCTCGACGTGAACTTCAGCGCCCCGCTGCTTCCTGGTCCGGTCGGAGGGCTTTTCGACGTCCTGATCGAGGGGTGTCGCTTCGAGGAGAACGGCTTCGAAGGCCTTCTCCTCGACCAGGACTATGAACTCGCCCCCGCGTGGACCGGGAGCTTCGTCGTCCGCTCCTGTACGGCGCGGGCGAACCTCGGAGCCGGAGTGCACATCGACGCGGACGCGCCCGGGACCTTTCTCGTTCACGACCTCTCCGCGACCGCAAATCGGGGCGACGGGCTCTGGGTGACCTCGGAGATCCTCGCGGGAACGATCCCCGTCTCGGCCTCCGCCTTCCTCGGGAACCAGGGCTACGGCATCCGAGCCTCGCAGGGCCGCCGGGGGCTGCTCGTCTCCCACTGCGTCCTCGCGGGGAACTTCAAGGGAGGGATCGTGAGCCCCGTCGTGCCGTCGACGGCCCATTCGACGGTCTTCCAGTTCCAGGCGGCCCCCACGGCCGGCGTCGTCACGACCGTGAGCCTCGACGCAGGGGCCGGGACCTTCGTTCGTGCCCCGACCGCCTACGCCCTCGTCACGGCCCTGGCCGGGAACGTCGCGACCTTCCGTCTCGGGGCGGTCCCCGCCGGGGCCCTCGTCGAACTCGCGGACGACGGTCTCGGCCTCGGTTCGACCCCCTTGGGTCCGGGCAAGATCCGCCTCGCGAAGGCGCCCTCCTTCGTCCGCCTTCCCGCGAGCCTTTTCGTCTACGGGAAGGTCGCGAAGGTCTCGGAGGATTTCCGCCTGCCGGCCGGCTCCGCCGCGAAGGGGGCGGGCCTCGCTCCCCCGGGTTCGAAGAGCGACGCGGGACCACGGGGGGCTCCGGTTCCCGAGGATCCCGGTTCCGGGGACATCGATGACGGGCGGGCGCTCTATCCGCCGCTCTTCTATCCGACGGGCACGACGCCGGCCGCCCCCCTGGGGCTCACCCGCGCGCAGGCCCTCACGATCGAGTTCTCCCGGGCCCTCGATCCCGCGACCGTGGGCGGCGGGCGAGTCGTGATCGAGGACTCGAACGGCAAACGGCTCTCTCCGGGGCTATCCGTCCAGGGGACGAAGCTCGTTCTGAGCCCTCCCCCCGGCGGCTGGTCCGGGACGCGTCTCGAGATCACGGTCCACCGCGGTCTCCGTTCGACGGACGGCCTGTCCCTCGCCGTTCCGATCTTTCTCACTCTGGGTGTCCGATGAACCTCTTTCCCGTGTTTCCCGAGAAGAACGCGGGGCGGGGGGGCCGCGCGGGAATGCGGTCCCATCGGCCCGGGATCCTGTCGAAGCCGTCCCCGCCGGGGCGGCGGGAGTCTCCAAAATGCGACGTATAAAACTCTTTCTCCTCCTCGCGACCGCCTTCTGCCCGGGCGCGTTGCGCGCCGGCACGATCACCGGCAAGGTCATCGGCCCCCTCGGGGCGCCGGTGGCCGGAGCCGAGATCCGAATCAAGGGGCTCAACTTTCCGATTCCCCCGAAGACGAGCCTGCTCGGGACCTTTTCGGTGACCGTCCCTCCCGGGACCTACGACGTCGGCATCATTCCCAGCCAGTCAACCCTCCTCGTCCCGACGTTGATCAAGGGAGTGAAGGTCCTCTTGACGGCCAGCGTCGGGACCGTCCGGGTCGGCAAGGGTTTCAAGCTGACCGGCAAGGTCGTGACCTCGCCGTCCAACCTGCCCCTCTTCAACGCGGACTTGAACGTCTACGACCAGAAGACGCGGGTCAAGCTCTACACGCCGGACGACAACACCGACGCCTTCGGGGTCTTCAGCATCATCGTTCCCGGCGGCACCTACCGGGTCCGGGTGACCCCTCCCGTCGGCCGGCTCCTCGTCGCCCAGGAGGCGCGGAACGTCCTCGTCAACAAGTTGACCGTTCTGAACACCTTCGTCATCAAGCCCGGGGTGCTCGTGACCGGAACCGTCGTCGACAGCCTGACGAAGCTCCCCCTCTCCGGCGTCGATCTCGACGCCGACGACGCGATCACCGGAACGCGGATCGTCACCCCCCTCGACAACACGAACAGCCTGGGCGTGTTCAAGCTGATCCTCCCCCCCGGCCTCTACCACCTCAATTTCGATCCCCCGCGCGGCCGGAACCACGTCGGCAAGAGGATCTACAACGTCCGGATCACCGCGGCCGCGAACCTCGGCGTTACCGCCCTGGACCGCGGCTTCCTGCTGACGGGGACCGTCCTGGGGCCGGGGGCGACGCCCGTCGCCGGGGCCAACCTGGACCTCCTGACATCCCCCGGGGATACGTCCCTCTATCTCAGCAATGACTCGACGGACGCCTCCGGTAAGTTCGTGGTCGCCGTGGCCGCCGGGACCTACCGGCTCTCCGTCGAACCCCCGACAGGATCCACGCTCGCGGGGGCCGTCTCCGCCTCCTTCAAGGTCGCGGCGAATACCGCCGTCCCGACCTTCAACCTCGTGAAGGGGGTTCCGATCACCGGAACCCTGACCGGCTGGAACGGCGCCCCCGAGGTCGGGGCCAACCTCGACCTCGTCGATCCGGTGACCGGGACCGTGATCCCGACCGCGGGGGATCTGACGGACACGCTCGGGAAGTTCACGATCCAGGCGCCTCCCGGGACCTGGAACCTGGAGATCCATACGAAGAAGCTCAGCTTCTCGAGGTCGACGACGATCAAGGGGCTCGTCATGAACGGGCCCAAGACGATCGTCAAGAAACTGAGTCTCGTTCCCGTGGGCGTCTATTTCGACAGCGTCGGCATCCCGACCGCGACCCGCGGGGGGTCCGTCACCGCGTCCCTGGTCTTCGTCAACATGGGCCCCACGACGGTGAACGCGAAGATGAGTCTCGCGGTGAAGGATCCGAACGGGGTCTGGTCCTACGTCATCAAGCCCATCACCCTCCCGCTTCCGGGTTTCTACGCGGTTGCTGCGGTCAACCTCCCGTTCCCGGTCCCGCTCGTGAACACCGCGAACCTCGGGAAGGTCTTCAAGTACCAGTTCCGCGTCGAGGATCCGCTGACCGGAGCGGAGATGGACAAGGACGGTTTCCAACTCGTGATCCGCTGATCGGGGGCGAATCGGAGAACCCCTATGAGGGAAACGAAGGACATGGCCGGAACCGAGACCCGGAAGAGGAGGATCCTCCTCTACAGCCATGATTCCTTCGGGCTCGGGCACCTGCGCAGGTCCCTGTCGATCGCGACCGAGATCGCGGCCAGGGACCGGGATGCACAGATGCTCCTCGTAACCGGCGCGCCCTTCCCCTGCCTCTTCGACCTGCCCCCCAGGGTCGAGATCCTCAAACTCCCGAGCATCACGAAGGACGAGACCGGGGCCTACGTGCCGCGGAGGTTCGACCTCCCGGTCCGTGAGGTCGTTGCCCAGCGGAGTGCGATCCTCGGCGGGGCCGTCCGGAGCTTCCGGCCGGACGCACTGCTCGTAGACCACACGCCCACTGGCCTGCTCGGCGAACTGCGGCCAGTACTCGAGGAGGCCCGGACCCGGAATCCGGAGACGGTCCTCCTTCTCGGGCTCCGGGACCTGATCGATGCTCCGGAGGAGGCCCGGCGGCAGCTCGAGAGCGACGGTTCCTTCGACCTGATGAGGAATGTCTACGACGAGATCTTCGTCTACGGGGATCCGAGGGTCTTCGATGTCGCGCGGGCCTATGGAATGCACGGGGACCTCAACGGAAAGCTCCGCTATCTGGGTTTCGTCTGTCCCCCAGGAGTGCCGCATGCGATCACCGATCGGCGGGCGGGGCCGATGCGCATCCTGGCCTCGGCGGGCGGGGGCGAGGACGGGTTCGGCCTGCTCTCGCAGGTCGCGCTGGCCTTGCTCGGGCCGATGCGGGACGAGCGGATCGAGGCCCTTCTCGTCACAGGGCCCTTGATGGATCCGGCCGAGGTCACCGCGCTCCGGCGTCTGGTGGCGGAGGATCCGAGGATCACGGTCCAGGAGAGAGTGCGCAGCCTGATTCCCGCCATCCGGGAGGCCGACCTCGTCGTCAGCATGGGGGGCTACAACTCCGTCTATGAAACCCTGCGCTACGGACGGAGGGTCCTCGTCTTCCCCCGCGTGCATCCTAGGCGCGAGCAGTGGGAGCGGGGGAAGCGCCTCGCGGAGATGGGGCTCGTCCGGGTGTTGTCCCCGACCGCGGATCAGACCGGACGACGGATGGGCGAGGCGATCCGCGAGGCCCTTTCGGGTCCCGAGGTCCACGGAAAGCTGCACCTTCCCTTCGATGGTGCGGCCCTGGCCGCGGACCGTATCCTTTCCCGCCTCGCCGGGGAGCCGGAAACCTGCCCCGGAGAACATGCAGGCCGCAGGGTGCGCAGGGCCCCCGGCCTTTGAGCCCGGAGGTCCGTTCGATGCACGTCGGCTACGTCCTGAAGAAATTTCCGCGCCTGTCGGAGACCTTCATCCTGAACGAGATCCTCGAACTCGAACGCCGGGGGATGGAGGTCACGGTGCTGTCCCTGCACCGGCCGGACGACGGAATCTTCCACGCGGCCCTGTCGGAACTGAAGCGCCCGGTCCGATACTTTCCGCCGCCGAAGGGCCCGGCCTTCCTCGATCTCTGCCGGGAACGGGTCGAGGCCCTCGAGACCCGGAAGGACGAGATCCTGGGCGCGACCGCGTCCCTCCTGCGGTTCGGACGGCCGGATCTCTGGCAGATCCTCTTCTGGGGACTCCAGGTCGCGAGAGAGGCCGAGACCCTCGGCATCGACCGGCTGCACGCCCATTTCGCGACGATCGCGACGCAGGTCTCCCGGGCGGCGCGGGCCTTCACCGGCATTCCGTTCAGCTTCACCTGCCATGCAAAGGACATCTACCGCGAGACCGTGGATCCCGTGCAGTTCCGCTATCTGGCCGAAGCCGCGGATTTCGTGGTCACGGTCTGCGACGCGAATCGGAGCCACATCCTCGAGAATCTCGCGGACGGACGCCCTCTTCGGGTCGCCCGCCTCTACAACGGCATCGATCTCCGCGGCTTCCATCCGGAAGATCGGGCGCCGGCCGACCCTCCGCTGATCCTCGGCGTTGGCCGCCTCGTCGAGAAGAAGGGATTCCTCGACCTGGTCGAGGCGGTGCTTTCCCTCCTGGACGAGGGGCGGGATTTGCGCTGCGTGATCGTCGGCGAGGGGGAGCAGCGGCCCGAGATCGAGGCGAGGATCGCGGCCGGCGGCCGCGGGAGGATCGAACTCGCCGGCATGCGGACCCAGGGCGAGGTGCGTCGCCTGATGGCGGAGGCCGCGGTCTTCGCTCTCCCCTGCGTCGTCGGGGAGGACGGGAACCGGGACGCGCTGCCGACCGTCCTGCTCGAGGCCCAGGCCGCGGGCCTGCCGGTCGTGAGCTGCCCGGTCGCCGGGGTCGCGGAGATCTGCGACGGGGGGCGGGCCGGGGTCCTCGTTCCCGAGCGCGACCCCGGGGCCCTGGCCCGGGCCCTCGGGGAGCTGCTGGACGATCCCGGCCGGAGGGAGGCCCTCGCGAGGGCGGGCCGCGCGAGGGCCGAGGCCTGTTTCGATCTGCGGAAGAACGTCGCTGTCCTCGCGCATTGGTTCGAGCGGGGGGCCGCAGACACGGAGCCGGGGGCCGCGGCCTCGTGACGAGGCTCGCCTACGTCTGCGCGGATCCGGGCATCCCCTTCGACGGGAGCAAGGGAGCCTCCGTGCACCTGCGGGCGATCACGAGCGCCCTCCGCGCGGCGGGGGCCGAACTGCGGGTCTTCGTCTCCCGGCCCTCGAAACGCGCGTTCGACAGGGTCCGTCTCATCGCCCCCCCGGATGGGGGGGACGCGATCGGCCGGGAACTCGCCCAGCTCGGAGGCGGGGCCCGGATGCTCGAGGCCCTCGAGGAGGAGGGGCCCTTCGACGCGGTTCTCGAACGCCTCGCTCTGTTTGCCGCAGGGGGAAGCGCCTACGCCGCCCGGCACGGGGTCCCGCACCTGATCGAGGTCAACGCTCCCCTCTGGGAGGAGGCCGCCCGCTATCGGAGTCTGAGGCTCCGGGAGTGCGCCCGGGCCCTCGCCCTCGAGACCCTCGCGGGGGCGGCCCTCGTGCTCGCTGTCTCCCCGGCCCTCGCCGAGGATCTCGAGGCCGCGGGGCTCGACCCCTCGCGGATCCGGGTGCTCCCCAACGGCGTGGACGGCGAGGCCTTCGCCCGCGCGCGGCCCCTTCCGAGGCCCGAGGGGAGCGAGGGCCGGCCTCTCCTCCTCTTCCATGGGAGCCTCAAGCCCTGGCACGGGTTGGAGTTCCTGATCGAGGCCCTGGAGTCCGCCGGCGACCCGAGGGATCCCTTCCTCTGGGTCCTCGGGGACGGTCCTCTCCGCGGCCTGGTCGAGGAGGCCGCCTCGAAGAACCCCAGAAGGATCCGGTACGGGGGCGCGGTTTTGCACGAGGACGTGCCCCGCGCGCTGCTGGCGGCCGATTTCGCCTGCATCCCTTATCCAGGGGAAGCCCCGGATTACTTCTGTCCGCTCAAGCTCGTCGAGTCCCTGGCCCTGCGACGTCCGATCCTCGCCTCGGAGAAGCGTTGCGTGACGGATTTCCTCGAGGAGGGGACACGCGCCTTCCTCTTCCGGCCCGGGGACCGCGATTCCTTCCGGGACGCCCTGTCGCGGGCGCTGGACGCCTGGGAACATGGGGAGACGCGGGCGGCGGGCGAGCCGCCCGATCCGGAACGGACCTGGGCGTCCAAGGCCGAACGCATCCTTGCGTGGGTCCGGGAGTTCCAACGATGACTGCCGGCAAGTGGCGGATCTTCGGCAAGGTCTACGGCCGGCTCCTTCCCTACGTGCGCCCGCACCGCGCGCGTCTCGCCGTGGCGGCCGTCCTGACCCTCGCCTACATCGGAGTCGGCCTGCTCCGTCCCTGGCCGATCAAGGTCCTGATCGACCAGGTCATCCTCGGCAAGCACTGGGGGATGCTGCCCGGCTGGTTGGATCCGGGATCCCACCCCGACCGCCTCCTCTGGGTCTCCTGCCTCGCGATCCTCGTCCTTGCCGGGCTGGCGGGATTGCTCGGGTATTTCCGCACCGTCCTCGTCGCCGTGGCCGGGCAGCGCGTCGTCGCCAAACTCAGGGAGGACCTGCACGACCGCCTCCTCCAACTCTCCCTCGCCTTCCATGGGAGACAGCGTTCGGGCGATCTCCTCGTCCGGATCGCGGGCGACACCGTCATGATGCGGCAGCTTCTCGTCGAGGGGCTCTTCGCCGTCGGGCAGGAACTCCTGATGGTCGCGGGCGTGCTCGCCGTCATGACCGTGCTCGAACCCCTGCTCGCCCTGCTGGCGGCGCTGGTCGTGCCCTTGATCGTCGGGCTGATGTACGTCTACGGCCGTCGCCTCCGCGCGACCGCCCGCAGGCAACGGAAGAAGGAAGGGCAGATCGGAGCGGCGATCAACGAATCCCTCTCGGCGATCCCGGTCATCCAGGCCTATTCCCTCGAGGAGCAGGCGGCCAAGCGCTTCGCGAGCCGCAACCGGAAGAGCCTGAAGGCCGGCGTCGCCGGCGCGAGACTCGAGGCCAAGCTCAGCGGCTGGACCGAGGTCGCGATCGCGACGGGGGTCACCTTGACCCTCCTCGTCGGTGTCGGGAAGGTCCGAGCCGGAGCCCTCAGCCCCGGCGAGCTGCTCGTCGTCCTCAGTTACGTCCGCGCGCTCTACAAGCCTCTGCGCAAGGCGGTGACCCGCAGCTCGCGGCTCTTCAAGTCCGCGGCCTGCGGAGAGCGGGTTCTCAAGGTCCTCGACACCCGTCCGGATCTCGAACTCCCCGAGGAACCCGTTCCCCTCGGGATCCTCGAAGGAGAACTCCGTTTCGAGAACTTGAGCTTTTCCTATCCCGGTAAGGGGAGGGTGCTCGAAGGGCTCGATCTCAGGATCCGTCCGGGGGAAACGGTCGGGCTCTACGGCCCGAACGGTTCGGGGAAGAGCACGCTCGCGAGCTTCGTGCCGCGCCTGCGGGATCCGGAACTGGGCCGCGTGCTCCTCGACGGCAAGGACCTTCGCGCCCTCGACCTGGCCGAACTCCGGAGGGCCGTCGCGGTCGTGTTCCAGGACACGCTCCTCTTCGACGGGAGCCTGCGCGAGAACCTGCGGATGGGCCGGCCCGAGGCGAGCGACGAGGAGATCGAGCGCGCGGCCGAGGAGGCCGGGGTCACGGAGTTCGCGGCGCGCTTTCCCGACGGGCTCGAGACCGAGGTGGGCGAACGGGGAGTCGCCCTTTCGGGGGGGCAGCGCCAGCGGATCGCGCTCGCTCGCGCCCTCCTTCGGGACGCGAAGGTCGTCATCCTCGACGAGCCGACCGCGGGACTCGACGCGAAGAGCGAGGCGAACTTCGCCGAACGCTTGCTGAGGAAGCTGCGCGGGCGCACGGTCCTCCTGATCACGCACGACAAGAAGCTCGCAGGACGACTCGATCGGGTCCTTCGGCTCGAGAACGGCCGTGCGGTCGAACTCCGTCCCGACGAGGCCCCGGCATGAGTCTCGCCTGCCCCTTGCCGGCGAGGGCCGGGCCGCGCGGCTTCGAGAAGGCCCTCGATCGGGAGGCGACCCGGGATCTGCTCGAGGCCCGCATCTGCGTCGGTGCGCGCATCCTCGACCTCGAACCCGACTACCTTCGCTTCAAGGGGGGCGACGGTGCCCTGGTCGGATGGAGGGTCGAGATCGAGAGGTCCGGCGGCGGGGCGATCGGCGGCTATGTCACATTGCGCGCCGCCGATTCCCGGAGACTCCGGGACGAGGCCGCGAAACTCGCCTGGAAGAAAGGGGAGATCCGCGACGGCCTGCGCGCCTTCGCCCTCTGCGAGGAGGAGGGGCTCCTGGTCCTCTCCTATCCCCTCGACCGGGCGATCCCCGATCTTCGGCGGCTCTCCCGCGTCTCGCGCTTCCGGGATCTCGTGAAGGAGAACGTCCCATCGATCCTTCCCGAGGGATTCCGTATCTCGAAGCGCCGCAGCCGCTCCCTCCTCGTTCGCTACAAGCCCGAGCGCCGCGCGGTCCTCCGCTGGAGCCTCGGGCTCGTCGGACCGGCGGGGGAGGAGCGTTCCCTCGGCCTCTACCTGCGGCTGCACGCGCGCCCGGACGCCCGGACCGCCTGTCGGGTCCTCCGCGCCTGCCGGGCCGCGGCCCTCCCGGCCCCTCGACTCCTCCATGCCGAGAGGGATCGACTCGTCCTCGAGAGTGAATGCGAGGGAAGGCCCCTCGACCCCGCAGAGCCAAAGGATCTGGAGGCCGCGGCCGGAATCCTCGAACGATTCCATCGGATTCCGCCCCCTAAGGAGCTTCCTGACCGGAGCCCAGCCTCCCTGCTCGCGCAGGCCGCCTCGCTCCGCGAGGACTACGCGGTCCTGGACCCTTCCCTCGGGGAGAGTGCGGGACGCCTGTTTGCCGTTCTCCAGGCCCGGCTTCCCGCGCAGCGTCCCCCCGTGCTCGTGCACGGGGATTTCCATTCCGGACAGGTCCTCCTGAGCGGGGGCGTGACCGCTCTCCTCGATTTCGATCGGAGCGGGCTCGGCGATCCCGAATGGGACGCCGCGGTCTTCGAGGCGCATCTCCGCGCCTCGGGGGCCGAGCATCCGGTTCCCGACCTCTGCGCCTCGCGCGACCCCGAGCGCCTCCGCTGGCATCGCGCTTTCGCGTTGCTGAGGGTCGCGATCCTCCCCTTCCGTTCTCTGTCCTCCGAGTGGCCCGCGCGCGTGCGCGCCCTGCTCGAGGAGGGTTTGCGCCTCTACGATTCCGAAGCCCGATGAGATCCGGACCCACGCTTCCGACCGCCCTCCGCTTCCTTCTCGTCCTCACCCCGCTTCCGCTCGCCGGATGCATCCTCGACGTGACGAAGGGAACCGACCCCTTCCAAGATCTCCACCCGGGCATGCGGGTCGAGGTCAAGGGTTCCGCCGACCGCGATCCGCCCGTCATCGATTCCCTCCGGGAGATCGTTCCGAAGCCGAGCGACCGCCCGGTCAAGGCGGAGCTGACGGCCAAGGCGGGGGCGGCCGGGGAGGGCTCGATCGAGATGCTCGGCAGGGAGATCCTCGTAGGGCCGAAGACCGTCTACGAGAACCGGGACCGGGAGCGGATCGAGGCCTTCCATCCCGAACCCGGGGAATGGCTGAAGGTCAAGCTGCGGGTGAAGGGAGGCGTCCTGAGGGCCCGGACGGTCCGCCGGACGGTCCGCAGGGATCGTTTCAAGCTGATCGGGACGATTCGGGAGACCCGTCCGGAAGGTCGTCTCCTTTCGATCGGGGGATTCCCGCTGGAGGTCTCGGAGAGCGCGAAGTTCCGGCTCCTGACCTCGGGCAAGGACGACCCTCTCTCCCTCTTCCTCCAGGATGAACAAAAGGGGGTGCCCTTCACCCTCCGCCTGCACGATCGCCTCCGGGCGGGGGGGGAGTTCTCCTTCAAGCCCGAGATCCGTGACGAGTACGACCTGGATACGAAGAAACGGGGCGACCGCATTTCCCTGAAGGAGGATTTCAAGATCGACCTCCTTTGGAGGATGAGCGACGGAGGGGCCTTCGCCCTTCTCGAGGTCTCGACCGGGACGACGGATCGGTTTCGGGAAGGCTCGCCCGATACGCGCGACGATCGGGCGAGCGTCTCCAGGGCCTACGCCTACCTGCCGTTGGGTTTTCTCGGGGACGGCTTCCGCCTCCAAGTCGGACGGCAGGATTTCTACGAGAAGCGGGAGTGGCTCTATGACGAGGTCCTCGATGCCTTGCGCCTGCTCTATCGGGGCGAGGAGTGGCGCTTCGAGGGGGCCGTGGCCGCGGGCCGGGAGTTTCTCGACGACAACAACGCGACGAAGAGTTCGGCGACCTACACGGCTCTTCTGGCGAAGTACTGGGATGAAGTCTGGCGGACGAGCGTCTACGTCCTTCAGCGCAAGGACTGGACGCTCGCGAATTTCGAGCCCTTCCTGTTCGGCCTGCGTTCGTACGCGAAGCGGAAGCGCGGTTTCGGGCACTGGGTCGAACTCGGCGGTGCGAAGGGATACCACGGAACCAAGAGGATCCTCGGTTACGCGATGGATGGGGGCATAATGTTCCGGCCCGACCTTCCCGGCCGACCCACCTTCGTCCTCGGTTACGCCCTCGGCACCGGGAGTTCGAACCCGGCCGGCCGGGAGGGCTACCGCCAATCGGGATGGCAGGACAACAACGGGAAGTTCGGCGGGGTCACGAGTTTCCGCTACTACGGGGAGGTCCTCGAACCCGAACTCTCGAATCTCCAGGTCCTGACGATCGCCGTCGGGGCCCGTCCGATCCGGACGGCCTCCGTGGATCTCGTGTTCCACAAGTATCGACAACACCGGCCGGAGGCCGCCTTCACTGGGGCGAGACGCCTGAAGGCCTCTCCGAACGGGCGATCCAGGGAACTCGGCTGGGGCCTCGATTGCATTCTTGGCTACCGGCCGTCGAGCCGTTTCAGCTTCGAACTCGTCGCGGGGCTGTTCGATCCGAGCCGCGCTTTCAATGAAAGGAATACGGCCCACAAAGTCGAGTTGCAGCTCCGGCTCAAATTCTGAACGCGCCGGAACGGGCCAGCGGTCCTATCATGGGTCGTCACTTCAGGAGGTCGTCATGCCGGGACGTAGAACGAGTCGCCGTGTCTTCTTGGGAGGAACCGCCGGCCTGTGGGTCGGGGGGATGGTCGCAGCCTCGCCGCTTCGGAAGAGGTTCCACGTCCTCGCCCGGCGCAGGGTCGGACCGATCGCCGTCGCCAGCAGCAACGGGATACGGGCCGTCGAGAAGGCCGTCGCGCTGATGGCCAAGGGTGTGCGTCCCGTCGATGCGGCCGTGTCCGGCGTCAACATCGTCGAGGACGATCCGAGGGACATGTCCGTCGGATACGGGGGGCTTCCGAATGCCGACGGCGTCGTCGAGCTGGATTCCTGCGTGATGGACGGACCGACCCACCTCGCGGGAGCGGTCGCGGCGCTTCGGCGTATCAAGAACCCGAGCCGGGTCGCGCTGAAGGTCATGCGCCGCACCGACCATGTGCTCCTCGTCGGGGAAGGCGCCCTCCGCTTCGCGCGCATGCACGGATTCGAGGAGGAGGAACTGCTGACCGAGGGTTCCCGGAAACGCTGGCTCCGCTGGAAGGAAGGTCTTTCGACGAGGGACGATTGGTTGAGTCCGGGAGAGAACGCCCTTCCCGGGGAAGGCGGTGGAGGGGGCGGGGAAGCCCCGAGCCGATCGACCCCGAGGAAGGAAGAGGAAGAAGAGGAGAAACGGCCGACCGGGACGATCCACCTCTCGGCGCGGGACGCCGCCGGGCGCCTCGGCGCCTGCACGACGACCTCGGGGCTCGCCTTCAAGATTCCGGGAAGGGTCGGGGACAGCCCGTTGATCGGCTGCGGGCTCTATCTCGATCGGGACGTCGGTTCGGCGGGGAGTACAGGACGCGGGGAGGCCGTGATCGCGACGGGGGGATCGCGGACCGTCGTCGAGGCGATGAGGCGCGGGCTCGAGCCGACGGACGCCTGCCTGGAGGCCTGCAAGTACATCGCAAGGACGACGCGGGTCGCGCGGCTCCTCGACGGGAAGGGTCGGCCGAACTTCCAGGTCTTCTTCTACGCAATCTCGGCGAAGGGAAGGCACGGCGCGGCCTCCCTTCGGCCCGGAGCCTACGTCGTCTGCGACGAGGACGGCCCTCGGCGAATGGATTCGGCCGCTCTCTTCCATTGACGGGGGGCCAAGGCCGCGGGATCGTGCAAACGCCGTGACCTGGTCCCGCCTGCGCATACCCGCTCTCCTCATCCTTCTCGGCCTCCTGGTCCACGGCCCGGTGCTCGGGTTCCCGGGTTCGCCGGAGGACTGGGTCGACGGCATCCGGCTCCGGGAGGCGGGCTGGCTCGAGGTCCTTCTGCCCCTCGAAAGCTATACCTACTACCGGCCGCTCTGGTTCCTCCTCCTGAAGATCCGGGAAGCCTTTGGGATCGGAGAGGCCGCGTTCCACGCCCTTCCGCTCTTCCTGCACCTGGGCGGGGCCCTCCTCGTCCGGAGCATCCTCCGGGGGCTCGGGTCGGGGGAACTCACGGCCTTTCTCGGGGCTGCCTTCGCGCTCTGCGCTCCAGGGACGGTCGGAGCCCTGTCCTGGCTGGCGGCGGGCAACAAGGCCTGCGTGTTCTTCTTCCTTGCCCTAGGGCTTCGGTCTGCACTCCTCGCGCGGAGTCCGCGGGCGTCTTTCGTGGGAGCGCTTCTCGGCTTCGTCGCCGCGCTCGGATGCGCGGAGAACGCGTATCTCGGCATCCTCCTCCTTCCGCTCGGCCTCGCGCTGCGGGGCCGCGCGGGCCGGGAGAGCCCGCCGGCCGGGCGCCCCTCACGGAGCCTCGCCCCGGCGCTCGGACTCTTCGCCGCAACCCTCGCCCTCGGGATCCTCCACCTCGGCGCGATCCCGGGAGAGGGCGGGAAGGGCGGCCGGCTGGGCGAACTCCTCTCGGCCCTCGGGTCCGATCCGATCGCCTGGCTCGGCCGGGTCGGCGGCAACCTCGAGCGCTATTTCCTTCACGGAATCGGGGTCGCGCATGATGGACAGGCGGGCTTCCTCTTTCTCGGGCTCTTCCTCGCCGCGCTCCTCGCCGCGCGCCGCTGGGCCGCAGGTCTCGCCTGGGCGTTGGGAATCTTCCTCCTGTCGAACTTCCCGGCCTCCTTCTTCCCCGGCGAGAACTCCAAGCACCAGGCCTATCTTCCAGCACTGGGGGCCGGTCTCGTCCTCGCGGCTCTCCTCGCCCGGTTGCCCGCGAGGATGCGGGTCGTCCTGGGTCTCCTCGTGCTCGGACTCTGGGTGCCGCGCTCGCGCGCCTTCCAGGCGCCCTGGGGGCATTTCCTCAGGGTCTCCGAAGGCCTGCGGGCGGATCTCCACGCCCTCGCGAGGGCCCGGGCCGGCGGGGCCCCTCCCCTCCTTTGGAACCTCCCCTTCGACTACCTTCCGGCCCTGCGCGAGGTCCTGGGCCCGGATGTCGAGGTCGAGAAATGGCCCCGGGTCTTCGTCCCGACGACTCGCAGGGGGATCCTCCTCCCCCGGAGCCTGGATCTCGCGAAGGCCGGGGGAATCGAGATCTGGGAATACCGGGGTTCCCGGGTGGAGGCCGTCTCCCTGAAGGAGATCCTCGCGCGGAAACCAGCGCCCCGCGCCTGGTTGCTCGACCACCTCGAAGCCTGCCCGGACCCGGTGTTCCTAGTCGGGCCGATGGCCGGTTCCGAGCTCCCCCTCGAGTCCCTGCCCTGGACCCTCGAACCGGAACGGGCGCGGGAAGCGGAATCGGGAACCGCCCCCGCCGTCCCCGGGGAGGGTCCGGCGGCCGTCTTCGAGCTTCGGGAGGAACCCGGCGGAGAAACGGGAGGGTTCGTGTGGTCCTGGAGGGTCCGGGGACGCTGCACGCGTCCGACCTGGCTCGTCCTCGCCTGGGATCCTACCCCGCTCCCTGTGACGGAGACCGTGCGGACCTTCGACCTCGAAGCCCTGCCCTGGCTCTTCCGTCTCGAGATCACCGGCGCAGCGGGCCGCGAAGTCCGTCTCCCGGTCGTTCCCGTGCTCGGGGTATTCCCCGCGATCCGCCTGGGGCGGGGCCCCTTCGACTTCCGCGCGCGCCTGAAGCTCCGTTGAGATCGGGAGGGGGCCCGGGGGCGGACCGGGACCTCGAAGGTCCGCCGTTCTTCCTCCGTCCGGGCGGCGAAAGATCCGGTCCGGATCGGTCGATCATAGATAGGACTCTGCCGTCGCGGACGGACCTGGGGGGGGAATGGACATGGATGTGGATCTGTACGAGGACCCCGAGTTTCGAGCCCTCGTCCGGGAATTCGTCGGAGATCTCGAGGACCGATTGGCGGAGATGAAGACCGCCCTGACCGAGGGGGATTGGGAGAGTCTGGAGGTCCTCTCGCACCGCTTGAAGGGGGCGGCGGGAGGTTACGGCTTCGAGGACCTCTCGAACGCGGCGGCCCGCCTCGAACAGTGCTGCCGCTCGGGCCGGGAGACGGAGCGGGCCGCCGCGCTCCTCGAGGACCTCGGCACCCGGATCCCGACCCTGTCCTGAACGCGGGCCTCCCTCCGGAGCCGGCAAGAGATCCCGGAGCGCGCCTCCGTCAGTTCCCCTCGAGTTCGAGGGCCCGGTTCTCGAGTTCGTCGACCTTCCGGCAGAGTTCGAGGAACTCCCCGTAACGGGAATGGGGGATCCTTCCGGGAAGGACGGAGGCGAAGCGCCGGATCCTGAGGCTCCCATCCCGGAGGAGTTCCGTGCTGAATCCGTAATCGAGGACCAGCCTGCGGAGGAGGAGTCCCTTCGGCGCCTTCGGGAAGCGCAGGTTCCCGGGATGGATCCTGAGTTGGAGGTCGGAGATGTTCGGGCTCTTCCAGACGAGGGGGTGGGTCCGTCGCGCGCGTCCCCCGAAGACCCTCAGCAGCCGGAGGGGGGGGAGGACGGCCGGCAGGCGGTAACCCGACGGCGTCTTCTCGAGAAGTCTCGGGCGGCGGAGTTCGAGGAGGATCGAGGCGGGAACGCCCTTGCGCTCCAGGCCGGGAAAGGAGACCTTCCGGATCGAGAAGCCCCGGAACGTGCTCCCCGCGACGCGACGCGCGATGAGCCGGCGCACGTTCTCGTTCGTCGAACGGAGGAACTCGGCGAGGCGGAACCCCGAGTCTCCGGGGAAGTCGATGCGCGCCTTCAGGATCCCGTCCCCGTTCTCGAGTCGGAGGTCGGCGGTGATGCGGTTGCGGGCGAGGTCTCTCGGATCGATGCCGGGCATCCGGAGGGGGAGCCCGGCGTCGCCCTCGAGGAGCAGGACCGGACAGCGGTCGAGGGGGTTGCCCGCGACGAGGGTCGGAAGCCTCCCGAGCGGGGACCATCGAGGCGCGCCCTGGATCAGCCAGTAGGGGGGGGCTCCCTTCGGGCGGACGAGGGCGGCTCCGACCCTCCAGAACCTCTCGGGCTCGTTCCGGGGTTCGGGTTCGTCGTCCATGTCCGGAGGGAGGGGATGGATCAGGGCCGGAGTCCAGGGGATGCCGGCCGCCCTCAGGAGCGAGAGTTCGAGCAGGAAGCGGTCACCCTCGCCCTTAAGAAGGACGCTGATCGGCTGGGGGGATCCCGGCCTCATGTCCGCGTCGGGGGTGTGAGCCTGCGTGAACTCGTGGATCGCGCGGGCCTTGTCGAGGTCCGTCGAGCGGCCCCGGCAGAGCGCGGCGGCTTTCTCGCGGATCTCGAGGAGAGGGCGGGTCGAGGCAAGGAAGGAGAGGCGCCGGGCGCGGACGAAGGCTTCCCTGTCCCGGTCGCGCGTGAATTCGACCCAGGGCACGAGTTCGCGCATCGGAGGCATCAGGGCCTCCTGCTCGAGCCGGGGCATGTCCCGGCGAAGGAAGACGTGGGCGACGAGGTCGCCGACCTCCTGCACGCTGTGCCCCTCCTCGGGGAAATGGTGAAGCGTGAAGGACCCGATCCGCACCCCCTTCGGCAGCAGGACGACGAGGCGGCTGAAGCGGAAAGGTTCGTCGGAGCCCTGGAAGAAGAACTGCGGGAATCCCATCGGTCCCGGGTCGGGCGCGGGCACGTAGTTCCGGAACCGCTGCTCGATGAAGGCGCCGGGCTCCAGCTTCGGCATGCTGAAACCCCCGGAGACCCGGTGCGGGAGATAGATCTCCCCGTTCGGGAGGATCGTGCGCAGCTCGAGCAGGTCATCGGCTCTGGCGGCCTCCGAGGCTTCCTCGTGGGCCTCGACTCCGTTGCGGTCGTTGATCCGCCGCAACTGGTGCGTCTCCTCCATGCGGGATCCGTCCTCGTAGACGCGGATGACCATCTGGTCGAGGACGAGGGTCGAAGGGGCGGCGGAATCCTCCGCCCGCGCCTTCCACGCGGCCGCCTCCGCAAGGGCGTCGAGCCGGAACGGACGGCACTCGGGAAAGGGTTCGAGCCCGGACAGCCTCTGGACGAGGAATCGCAGATAGTGCTGGTCGGGGGCGAGTTCGAGAGACCGCCGGTAGTGCTTGATCGCTTCCGCCTCCGCGCCGGCTTTCAGGTGGAGATCCCCGATCCGCTTCTGCAGGGAGGGGTCCCGGTCGTGGCCCTCGATCTTCTCGATCTCCGCGACGGCCTCGGCGGGGAGCCCTCGGTCCTCGAGCCTCTCCGCTCGATCGAGACGGGCCTTCCGGGATTTCGGGTTCCGCTCGTGGAGCTTCGCGAGCCACTTCTCGATGCGGTCCGAGTCGCCCAGGCTGCGGGAGAGCGAGAGGGCGCGAGCGATCAGGGACCGGTTCCCGGGAAGGTTCGCGAGTTCCGATTCGACGAGGGCCAGGGCCCGGCTCGTTTCCTCCTCGTTCTCCAGGCGCGAGGCCTCGAGGAGGACGATCGCCGGGTGATGCGGGAAGGTCCGGAAGCGTTCGGCGCGGACCCTCACCGCCTCCCCGCTCCAGGAGAGATCCTCGAAGATGTCCTGCTTCGTCTTGAGGAGGAGAGGGTGTTTCGGGTGGGCGGCGAGAGCCTTCTCGCAGAGGGCGAGGGCCTTCTCCTCCTTGTCGTCGTTCCGGAGTCGGCGGATCTTCTGGAGGAAGAGCCGAACGTGTCCGAGGACCGTCTCCTCCGGAAGTTCGAGAAGCCGGTCGATCCGCACGCGGACGACGTCGGCGGGGAGATAGCGGGCGCCGCGCAGGGCGCTGATCAGGGTGCTGCGCAGGGTGGGGTCTTTCGGGTCCTCCTCGAAGGCCTTCTCGATCCCGGCGAGCCCCTCGTCCCGCTTCCCGGCGCGTTGCAGGAGGCGGCCCCGAAGAGCCCGGGCCGCGAGCCCATCCCCGAGCCTCGAAGCGGCCGCGAGAGCGTCCTCGAAGGGCAGGTCGAAGATCTCGTCCCCCTTCCCCTCGAGGGGGTGGATCTTCCGCGCCCCCTCCTCTTCGAGCCCCGCGACCGTCTCACCCCGGGCGTCGACGATCCTGAGGGCCAGAGTGCTCGTCTCGGCGTGCGCGGTCTTGAAGAGCAGGCGGTTCCATCCTCGCAGGAGGAAGATCGGAAGGAATCTTCGAAGTCCCGAGGGCTCGAGGCTGCGGTTGACCGAGGCGATGCGCTTTCCGTTCCACCAGGCCTCGAAGGAACCCGCGCAGCGGACCTCCAGCCAGGCGCCGCGGGCCTTCCCCGAACGCAACTGGAAGAGGCCGTACTGGCATCCCTTCCGGCGATACTCGGGGTAGGGGGGGGCGAGGTCGAACCCCCTCTTCCCCGTCGGCCGCCGGACCGGCCGCCAGGAGACCGGGCCGAAACGGCCTCGGACCTCCTCCCCGATCGCGGGGAGACGCTCCTCGGGGGGGAAGACGACGCCGTGCCAGAGCGATCCCTCGCCGCCGAAGGGTCCGATCGCGAGCCCACTGGAGAGATAGGCGTCCAGGGGGTCGGGACCCGCCTCTCTTCCGGTCTCGAGGCGACGCGCGAAGAGGGCGAGCCGCCCCCGCAGGCGCGCGAGCCCGTGCAGTTTCGGGTTTGCGACCAGGCGTTCGAGGCGCTTCCAGATCGTCGGGGGGACGCCGGGCTCCCCCGCGAGGCGTTGCAGCCGCTCGACGAGGATCTCGGCGAGCGGACTCGCCCCGAGAGGCCCCTGGAGGGCGGCCGCGCAGGATTCGATCGTCTCGTCCGCGTCCCAGGCGGAGGGGCTGATCGCCTCGAGGAGGATGCGGGCGGGGTCGCCCGGGACCTTCGCCCCGCCTGTCTCCTGGGAGGCGATGGGGCCCGCGGAGAGCAGGAGGAAGCAGGCCGCGGAGAGCGGAATCGTCCGCTTCCGGGCCGGGGAGGTCCGTTCGTCGTTCCTCGGGAAGTTCCTCATTTTCCACCCTCCTTGCGGACCCGCACGAGGCGGAAAGTCGTCCGATCCTGCCGGTCGATCTCTCGCGCCAGTTCCTGGAACTCCGACCAGGAGGCGCTCGGGATCCGCTGCGAGGCGAGGACCGTCATCCTCTTGACGGTCAGCTTCCGCCCGTCCAGCGAGACGGAGAGAGCGGAGGCCCCGATCCCCTTCCGTTCGAGTTCCCGGTCCTTCGGCGCATCCGCCCATTTCCATCCCTCCGGCGCGAGGTATTCGATCGTCAGGTCGTAGGAGGATGGAGTCGTGAGCAGGAGGTCCATGCGCCGTTCGGCGGCGGCGGTCAACCTCACGAGATTCCGGGGCCGGAAGGCGGCCTTGACCCGCATCCCCCGGTCGTCGACCGCGGCGAAGTTCTCGACCTTGAAGCGCACGCGGTATTCGACTTCCTCGTCGAGGTTCGCGAGGTTGGAGAACTCGAAGTCGAGGATCTCGACCTTCCCGAAGAGGTTGCCGAGGGTGTCCGAGAGATGCTGGCGCCGTTTCCCGACCTCGTTTCCGAAACGCATGCGGATCGGCGGAGCGAAGTTCCTGTGGGGTCTGTGGATCCGCTCGATCTCCGCGCTCCCGTCCTCGGCGAGACGGACGCGGTAGACGACCTCGTTGCGGTTGTCCAGGGGGTCGGTCCAGGGGATGTCCTTGATCGTCCCTTTCCCCTCCCGCACGACGAGGACCCGTGCGCCCCTGTCCATGTCCGGGAGGGTGTCGACCGGATGGTATTCGGCCGTCCCGTCGAGGTAGCGTTCGGGGAGCCCCTTCTGCGCGGGGAACCAGCTGATGCAGTGGTTGAAATGCTCGACCAGCGGAAGGGAGAGGTCGTCGCGCTCTCTTCTTGAAACGGCGTGGATCAGGACCGGATAGGCCTTCAGGCCGATCTCTCCGAGCATCGTGTTCAGGAGGATCGCCTTGTCCTTGCAGTCGCCGTGACGGCGGGCGTAGATGGCGCCGACCGAATAGGGCTTGTATCCGTGAACTCCGAACTCCCAGGCCTTGTAACGGATGTCGGTCACGACGAAGTCGTAGATCTTCCGGAGTTTCTCCTCGAGGCTTCCGGCGTCCTTCGTCAGTTCGGCGACCTTGGCCTTGATCTCCGGAGTGGGGATCGTCTGTTTGCGGATCAGGTTCCACCACCAGGACGCGAACTCGTCCCAGGTTCCGTAGGTCGACACCTGGACCCAGGGGCCGGTCTCCCGGAGGCTCGGCGCGTTGGACTCCACGGGCGGTCTGGGCAGGTTCCGGAGGTCGTAGCGGCGGACCTCGCAGCCCTCGGCGTTTTCCGAGATCGAGGGCTCTCCGACCTTCCCCTTCGTCCGGAAGTGGTACTTCCTCCCAGGATCCAGGACGAGATCGAGGACCGAGCGGTGGACCGGAACCGCCTCGTCTCCGTGGAAGAGGTGGAAGAGGCCGAAGTAGTCCCCGAAGAAGGAAGGGGACCTGTCGTCGACGCGCGCCTTGATCTCGACGAGGTCTCCGGGCCGCAGGGGGGGAAGATCGACGTAGTAGGCCCGGCCGAGGCGCGCGCTCGCCTTGCGCCCGTCCTCGTGGACGACGGTGGCTTCCAGGATGCGGGCCGTCTGGTCGGTGCCGGAGAATGTCGGCTGCCACACGTCGAAGTCGGTCGCGCCCTTTTCGTTCAGGATCTTGACGAGGAGGTGTTCGTAGCGGCTCGTCGTGCCGTCGCGGTAGGCGCGGACGAGGACGTGCTTGAGCAGGTAGTAGTGGGAATCGCCCTTGGCCTTCGAGTCGGGATCGGGGCCTCCGTCCTCGGTGAGGACCGTCGAGGCGTCGATCTCGCGGCCGTCGTAGAAAGGCTTCGTGCCCGCCGCGAGGTATTCGAGCTGGCGCTGGACGTCCTTGAGGTTCGGGTTGAGGGCGAAGGCTCTCTCGAGGGTCTCCTTCTGGCGGTCCTTCTTCCCCATGCGTGCGGCGATGCGGGCCAGGCTCACCCAGGCCTCGGCGTCCTCGGGCCTGATCTCGAGCCACGCGTTCCAGATTCTCGCGGCCGCCGCGGGTTCTCCGCGACCGAGATGGATCTTCGCGAAGGTCCGGTAGACCGCGCGTTTCTGGGGGAAGTCCAGCAGGGCCCGCTTCATCAGCTTCGAAGCCTCCTCGGATTCCCCCCGCTGCTCGAGGGTGCGGGCGAGTCGAAGGAGGACCCTAGATTCGTAGCGCCGGGCCAATCTCTTGCGAAGGAGGGCGAGGAAGCCGTCGATGTCGTCCCGCAGGGCCCTGCGGTCGATCTCCAGGTCGAGGACCTCGGGGTGTTCGGCCGTCGGGCCCGCGAGCAGGCGGTCGAGTTCGCGCTCGCCCAGGATCGTGATGTCCCGGTTCTCGAAGAGTTTGATCTCGAGGAGGCGGGCATACATGTATTCGGGATTGATTCCCAGCGCCCGGTCGATCCAGGTCTCGGCCTTCGTCGTGTTGTCCCGGAGATCGTTCTCCATCTGCGCCAGCGCGCGCATAGACTCCGCGTTCCGAGGCCAGGCGGCGATGGCCTTTTCGTAGGCGAGGCGCCGGGCGTTCTCCTCCCGGTCGGCTTCCGAACTCCTCCTCGGGATCAGCGTGTACCCGTAGAGGTGGAAGGCCGGCCCGAAATCGGGCAGGAGCTGCGTCGCGAGGCGCGCGAATTTCCGGTCTCGGCGGACGGATTCGTCGTCCCTGGGATGCATCGCGAGGATCATCCCGTAGCGGAAGGCTTCCATGCCGAGCTTCCGCGCGCCCTCGGTCCCGGGCTCCGGGAGGGGGTCGGGGAGCTTCCCGAGACGGGCCTCGAAGAGATCCTCGACCCCCCGGGACGCCCGGATCGGCTTCGTTCCACTCGTGTTCCCCGCATCCTGGAAGGCGCGTTCCAGGCCCGCTTTCGAGGCGTCGACCGCCACGCCCTCGGGCAGGGGGCCTCCGTCGGCGGCCGTCAGGCGCATCCGGACCGCGAAAGGTCCCTCACGGGTGCAGACCTTGACGAGGACGAGATGGTCCCCGGCCTCGACCCGGAATCCGGCGACATCCTGGTCGAAATCGAGGGGCCGTCGTAAGACCTCCCGGCGGAGCACTTCGACCCCGTCGACCCGGACGAGGAGGCTGCCGGTCGAGCCGATCCTGAGCGCGAGTTCCCGAGGCCGGTCGGTCGTCAGGCGGAAGGCGCAGATCCCCAGGACCTGGGTATTCGGTTCGAAACGCGCGCCGAGATCCAGATGGGCGAGCGGGGCCGAGGCCTCGACGGTGCGGAAGCGCTGCGGGCGCTTCTTGCCCTCGACCGGGGTTCCGAGATCGAAGGGTCGGCCCGGGGCCTTCTCGGGGGGGAAGAGGCGCCGGAATCCCGATCCGCGTTCGTTGTCGAGAGGTCCCAGGAGCAGGAAATCCCGGAGGTACCCGAGGTCGTCCAGGACCCGGCGCGCTTTCTCGACCTCGCCGGCGAAGAAGAGGTGTCGCGCCCGAGCGTGCAGGACCCGGCTCTCGAGGAGCGGACGCCCGCGGACCGCCGTCCTCGCGGCGAGGTCGCCGAGGATGGCCGCGAAGCCCCGGTGGTCGGCCATCTTGACCGCGAGGTTGTCGGCCAGCTCGAGGGCGAAGGCGAGGTCGGCGGCGCCTCCCGCGTCCAGCCGCTCGCCGGCCGCGAGCTTCCGCAGGAGATCCACGGCGAGGTCGTACGCCCGGTGGTATCGACCCTCGGCCTTGGCTTCCAGGATCGCGGTGGAGGGGTTCCTCGTGGAGACGACCGGCGCCTGCGCCGGCAGGAGGAGGGCCAGGGTGAGAAGGGTCGCGGACATGTGCGGGTCCGGGGTTCGATGTCTGGCGCCCGGGCCGGGGGCCCGGCGCGGGGTGCCGTTCGGGAAAAACCGAGAGGAAGGTTCTACTCCGACCGGGGGTGAAGGTCACCCCGCGGCGGCCGGGAGAAGGCCTTCCGACGGTAAGCGGGGCGATTTCCTCCTTGATCCCTCGATCCCGGGTCCGCGGGAATCGACCCGGACGGGTCCGACACCCGAAGAGAGGGCCTCCCCGGCTGGAGCCGGAAGAATCGGTCCGGACTGGAACCCGGGCCTCTTTCCGTCTTATCTTCCCGTTCCGCGGCACTCCCCCCCCGCGGCCGGAAGGAGAAGAGACCGCGATGATCGACCGAAGCGAAGAAGTCCGAGAACGGGTCCGTTCCCGCTACGCGGGGCTGGCCGAAACCGCCGACCGGAGCCCCTCGGGCTGCGACACGGGGAGCAACTGCTGCGGAACCGGGGACCCGAAGGCGGCCCCCGAGGAGATCGCCCGGGCTCTCGGGTACGACCCCTCCGAACTCGCCGACCTGCCCGAGGGCGCGAACCTGGGGCTCGGTTGCGGGAACCCCCACAGCCTGGCGGGCCTGCGATCCGGCGAGACCGTCGTCGACCTCGGCTCGGGCGCCGGGATCGACTGCTTCCTCGCCGCCCGGAAGGTCGGGCCGGAAGGCCGGGTCATCGGGGTCGACATGACGCCCCAGATGGTCTCGAAGGCGCGCCGCAACGCGCGCGAGCATGGTTTCGAGAACGTCGAGTTCCGGCTGGGGGAGATCGAGCACCTTCCGCTCGCGGACGCCTGCGCGGACGTCATTCTCTCGAACTGCGTCGTGAACCTCTCGCCGGACAAGCCCGCGGTCCTTCGCGAGGCCTTCCGCGTCCTGAAACCCGGCGGACGGGTCGCGATCTCGGATATCGTCGCGACCGCGGACATGTCGGCCGAACTCCTCGAGGACGGGGATCTCCTCTGCGGCTGCATCTCGGGCGCGGCGAAGATCGAGGCCCTCGAGGCCTGGCTCGCGGAGGCCGGCTTCGAGGAGATCTCGATCCGGACCTGGGAGGAGAGCCGCTCCTTCATCAAGGACTGGGCTCCCGGCACCGGCGTCGAACGCTACGTCGTCTCGGCCTCGATCGAGGCCCGCAAGCCCGCCCCCTGATCAGCGCGGGGTCCTGGGGATCTCGGTGGCGGAGATCTTCCGGTCGCCGTTGCGGTCGGCCTGGACGAGGACCGTGGTCGCGTGCCGGCCCAGGGAGGGGTGGATGCGCATCAAGGCCCGGCGCAGCTCCTTCTCGTCGAGCAGGGAGTCGCCGTTCAGGTCGGCGGGCGCGAGGTCGGAGGGCAGGGGGCGCAGCCGGGGGGAGGCGGGCGCCCGGAGGGTCTTGTCGAGGAGGGTCAGCATCGGGAGGAGCGGGCGCAGTTCCTCGATCTCGAGGGCGCCGGAGAGATCGCGGTCCAGGCCCTCGAATCCGACCTCGCCCTTCGGGTCTGCGAGGGCGGCGACCGCCTTCCACTCCTCTGGGGTGATCCTCTCGTCATGGTCGCGGTCGAGAAGGGCGAAGAAACGCTGGAGTTCCTTCGGAACGCTCAGGAGGCGGGAGAGACCCGGGGTGCGGCGTTCCAGCGCCGCGGGAAGGATGCGCAGCTCCCCGCCGAGTTCGGTCGTGCTGCGGAAATAGGCGTCGAACTCGTCGAAGGTGACGACGCCGTCGCGGTTGCGGTCGAGGAGTTCGTGGAAGCTCTTGCGGTCCAGGTCGTGGGCGAGGGTCTTGCGCGCCTCGAACCAGGAGAGCCGGTCGTCGCGGTTCAGGTCGCAGGCGGCGAAGAGTTCGCGGGAGGTCTGCTTCTCGTAGAGCCGGAAGGCCGTGATCGAGCGGTTCGGGGCCGCTCCGGGCCGAGGGGCCTTCGGGTCCGGGTTCGCGGGTTTCGCTGGGGAGACGATCTTGGCCGCGGGACCGCTCCGACCCTGGACGAACCCCGGGCCGCCCGCGGTCGGAAGCAAGCAGAGCAAGGCGGTCCATGCCGGTTGGAGCATTGCAGCGAACGTCGTCCTGGTCCTCCCACGGCCGGGCGGCAGGAACGCGGCCGATGATTGTGGCAATGATACCATTCCCGCCCCCTCCGAAGGGCCGGGAGGACGGGCTCTTTTCCCCTCGATGGAGCGGAAGTCAGGGCAGCAGCACGGATTCGGAGCCCAGGGTCACGATGTGAGCCCCCGTGGCTTCGATCTCCGAAAGCCCCTCCGTTGTATCGAACCCCGCGAACTCGACCTTCAGGCCGAGATTGATCAGATGTTCGACGAGGGGGAGGAGGGCCGTGTCCGTGCTCGCGATCGCGATGGCATCGACCCTTGTGGACACGGCGACCGCGTCCATCGCCAGGCGCACGAGGCAGCGCTTGCGTTCCTTCTCGATCGCGAGGGTGTCGAAACCCTGGGCGCGCAGGACTTCCTGGCGGCTTCGATCCCCCTTCGAGAGGTAGGCGATCGCGCGGGGATTCAACCGTCCCCGGCAGAGCTGGTCCAGGAGTCCGCTCGTGCTGAGTTCCCCCTCGAAGCGGCGGTGCGCTTCCCGGTCGAGGCCGTCGAGATCGACGAGGATCGCGACGCGCTGGCTGCTCCGCCGCAACAGGGGGATTGGGAGATTGGCGGCCGGAGCGCTCTCTGAACCGGCTCGGAGGCGGCCCTCCGTCCGTTCGCCACGGCGACTCCGGCGGCTCCGGCGAGGGCCCTCGTCCTCTCGATCGCGCTTTCCCCGGCCCCGCCCGGAGCCTCCGCGGGATCGTGGCGCCCCTCGGGCGGGTTCGGAGGCGACTTTGGCGGGAGGAGCGCTTTCCACCTCTTCTTCCTCCGGGGGAACGGAAAGCTCCTCTGCCGGGAAGGTGTCCAGCTCCTCGGGGGGGAGAAGCCCCTCTCCGAAGACGTCGTTTTCCTGCGCGATCGCGTAGTCCGTCCCGGCCCCGGGCATCTTGACGGGCTCCTCGATGTCCTCTCCCTTCGCCTTCGCGACCTCGCGTCGGCGCGCGGCCTTCTCCTCGACGCTGCGACGCCGGCGCCGGGAGCGGGGCTTCCCGTCCCCCCCGGCATCCCTTTCCGCCTCCTCCGAAACCTCGGAATCCGCGGTTTCTCTTTCCTCCTTCGCGGGTTTCCGGCGGCTCCTGGAGCGGTGCGTCCTCTTCGCCGGGCTCTCCTCGGTTTCGCTCATCTCTTGCTTCTTTTCGGAGGGAGTCGGAGCTTCCGGCTCGTCGGGTTCGTCGGGGAGGATTCCTTCTCCAAAATCGGAGGGCATCTCGGGAAACGTCCTTGGCGTGATTCGAGGCGACCGGGAAGCAGCCTCCGGATCCCGGCCGGGGAATGGAGTCGCGGGAACGGGTTCATCGCGGACCCTCCGGAGGATTCCGGAATCGCTCCGGTCCGGGAACGTTCTAGCCCGGGGCTGCGGGCGGGGCAACTTGGACGCGGAAGGTCGGGGGGCGGGCATTTTCCTGAGGAGACCGGAAGCCGGGATGACCCTTCGCTAACCTTGGCGGAATGGAGTCCGGTTCGGAAAGGAAGGCCTCGAGGAAGACCGGAGCCCGGAGGCGTTTTCGTTTCCTCCCCGTCTTGCTCGCGCTGGCGGGAGGGCTGGGGGCGCAGGGCGGACCGCCCGTTCCCCCCGATCCGATCGCGGGAGCGCGGCCGCGGCTCCTCGAGGCCCTCGACCGCCTGAACCTGAAACCCTCCGAGCTCGGCTTCGACAAGAAGAGGAAGGACGATTTCGCCCTCCGGGCCGCGACGAGCGTTCTCGACGCCCCCTTGACGATGCCGAATCTCGTTTCAGGCTGGAGGATGGCCGCCCTCGGATTCGGGGCCGAACGGAGCCTGTTCGCCGCCTTCAGGGTCGGGACCTCGATGGCGGGCATGCCGCCGTTTCCGAGTCGGCCCCGGGAAGCCTCGGCCGCGCGGACTCCGGGCGAGGCCCTTCTCCTCGCGGTCGGGGATGCCCCGGACGAGGAACTGAAACGGCGGGCTCTCGCCTGGAATCTGCGGGGCACGCTCGGGAAGGGGCTCGCGGCCTTCTTCCAGGCCGCGGCCTCCCTCCGGATCGGCTTCACGAAGCACTGGGGGACGCCCCTCGTGGGGGACGAACGCCGGCGGGCGATGGCCGCCCTGTCGAGGATGTGGACCGAGGATCCCCCGGCTCTCGACGGGGCGCTGGAGGGAGTCGAAGTGCCGAAGGACCTGGGACCGACCCTCCACGACGCCCTCCGTCTCGACTGGGACAGTCTCGCCGCGCACGCCCTCGGCGGACTCCAGCTCCTCGACCGCTGCCGGAGGATGCTGGCCGTCGTGTCGAAGGAGAGCCTGCCCCCGCGGATCGAGGTCGAGGGCATCGAGGGGGATCTCCGGCTCTTCCTCGAGACTCCGGCCGGGGGGATCGCGCTCGGCGGTCCGGGCCGGACGATCTATCGCCGCGATCTCTTCCTCGTCCTCGACCTCGGGGGGGACGACCGCTACGAGGGCCGCGTCGGGGCGGCCAGCGCGGCCTTCGGACGTCCGATCTCGATCTGCCTCGATCTCGGTGGGAACGATCTCTATCTCGGGAAACGAGACCGCGCCCTCGACCAGGGGGCGGCGCTCTGCGGGGTCGGAATCCTCCTCGACGTGGGAAAGGGCGCTGACCTCTACCGGGCCGGCGACCTCGCGCAGGGCGCCGGGATCCTGGGGCTCGGCATGCTCTTCGACGACGGGGGGCGGAACGATCTCGCGGGCCGCGGGCTCGTCCAGGGCGCGGCCGGCTTCGGGTTCGGGGTCTGCGCGCTCGGGGACGGCGACGACCGCCTCGACGCCGCGCGTTTCGCGCAGGGCTTCGGGGGGGTGCGGGGCTTCGGCCTCCTGCTCGACACGGGGGGCGACGACCTCTACCGCGCGGGAGGGGTCTATCTCCACGCTCCTCTCTTCCAGGACCGCTACCAGTCGCTCTCGCAGGGTTTCGGAATCGGAGAACGGTATCGGGACGCCTCGGGCGGACTCGGCTTCCTCTGGAGCGGGGGGAAGGGGAACGACCTCTACCTGGCGGACATCTACGGGCAGGGGGCGGGATACTGGATGGGGGTCGGCGCCCTCGTCGACGAGGGGGGGAACGACGCGTATGTCTGCGGGCAATACGGCCAGGGGGCCGGAATCCATCTCGCGGCCGGCATGCTCTGGGATCTCGGGGGCAATGACGACTACACCCTCCACCACGGAGTCGGACAGGGAGGCGCCCACGACCTCGCCGTCGGCTGGCTCCTCGAGGGCGGGGGGGACGATTACTACCAGGGGGCGGGTCTGACGCAGGGCGGGGCGAAGGCGAACGCCCTGGCCTTCCTCCTCGACCTCTCGGGGAACGACTGCTACGCCGGGGCCCGGGTCGGGGGCCGGATCGGCATGCAGGGTTACGGCGAGCGGGCCCGGGGCTTCGGGTCCGTCGGGCTCTGTCTCGACTTCGGGGGCGACGACGTGTTCGCGCACCGCCCGCGGGAGGGGGAGGAGGTCTGGGAGCGGGGCGAATGGGGGCTTTGCTGGGATCTTCCCGGGCGGAAGGCGGAAGCCGCCGGGCCCGGACCGAAGGCCGGGTCGAGGACGCCGCCCCTTCCGAAGCCTCTTCCCGAGCCGACCGAGGGGAACCTCGAGGCCTTGTATGCGAAGGCGCGTCTGTGGCAGGTCGGGAAGAACGTTCCCGTCGTCGCGAGGGCCCGGGCGATCCTCGCGGCGCTGGGTCCGAAGGCCGGGCGCTGGATGATCCGGAACAAGCTCGGGGCCGCGCACACCCTCGACCGCCGTGCGCTGCGCGGGGTCATTCCCAAGATCGGGGCGGTGCTGGTCCCCGACCTGCGGGAGGCCCTGAAGGACGAGGACCCCGTGCGCCGCTGGAACGCGATCGACCTCCTGCAACGAATGGAGGAGAAGGGCGTCATCGCCGATTTCATCCGCCTCCTGCGCGGGGATCCGGAGGGGAGCGTGCGCCGCAAGGCGGCCGTCGCGCTCGGAGCCTTCGGGGCGGCCGAGGCCTTGCCGGCTTTCGACGGCCTGATCCGCTCGGAGGATCCCGCCGACCGCAGGACCGCGGCGCAGGCCCTGGCCGGAATCCCCGGAACACAGGCCCTGCATCGACTCGCGCAGCTCCTCGGGGACCCGAGTTTCACCGTGCGCGATGGCGCGCGGGTCTCCCTTCTCCGGCGGGAGGCGGAGGCGCGGCCCCTCGCGGTCCGGGAGATCGCGACCGTGCGCGGCCCGGCCCTCCGGGAATGGCTGCGGCTCCTCGCCCGCTGGAAGCCCTCGGAAGCGCGCCCGGCCCTCGAGGCCTTGAAGGGTTGCGGCGACGCACAGGCCGAACGAATGGCCCGCGCGATCCTCGACTCGATGCCTTCCAAAGGGGCGCGGGAAGGAGACGGGGCGGCGAAGCCCTCCGGGAAGGAATCGAAAGGGGGCTCGGGCCGATGAGCGGAGAGGTCGGTCTCTTCGTTCCCTGCTTCGTGGATCAGCTCTGGCCGCGGGCGGCCAAGGCGGCGGTGCTGCTCCTCGAGGATCTCGGTTACATGGTACGCCCTCTCGATGCCGCCTGCTGCGGGCAGTCCCTCGAGAACGCCGGGGAGCGGGAGGAAGCCTCGGGCCTCCGGAAGCGCTGGTCGAAGGCGGCCTCGGGTTTCCAGGCGGTTCTCGTTCTCTCGGCCTCCTGCGCGGCCTACCTCCGGCGGACTGGGACCCGCCGGGATCCGCCGATCTTCGAGATCTGCGAGTGGCTCGAACCCCGCTGCCCGAAGACCTTCCCGAACCCCGTGCGCCGCCGCCTCGCCCTCCACCGTTCCTGCGCCTCCCTCCGGGAGACGGGGACGGCCCGCGCGGTCGACGGGCTCCTCGGGCGCATCGAGGGGTTGCGCCTTCACCGCGCCGGGCGAGACGACGAGTGCTGCGGCTTCGGAGGGACCTTCGCGGTCCAGTTCCCCGAACTCTCGGCCCGCATGGGCCGCGACAAGCTCCGCGATCTCTTCGACCCCGGGGATCGGGACCCTCCGGTCGGCGTCGTCTCCGCGGACTGCTCGTGCATGCTGCATCTCCAGTCCCTCGCCGACCCCTTCGTGCCCTTCCACCATGTCGTCGAGATCCTCTGGGAGGCGTTCCGATGACCTCCGCGGACCTCCGCTACGAGGGGCTCGCCGACCCGCGTCCCCTCCTCGCCCGACCCGGCGAGCACCCCCGGAACGAAGTGCCGGCCTCGGCGGGACGACGCCCTTGATGCGGCGCGTTTCCGAGGTCCTGAAGTGGAGCGCCTTCGTCGCGGCTCACGACGAGGCGGTCACGCGCCGCGACCTCCGGCGCCGGGAGGCGCGGGCCGCCGTTCCCGAATGGGAGGAACTCTCCGCCCGCCTGGCCGAGGCGAAGGCGCGCGTGCGCAAGGAACTCGACACGATGCTCGAGCGCTTCGTCGCCGAGGCCTCCGAGCGGGGGACCCGCGTCCATCTCGCCGGCGACCGGGACGAGGCCTGCCGGATCGTGCACGCGATCTGCGAGGCCGAGGGCGCGACCCTCTGCGTAAAGAGCAAGTCCCTGACGACCGAGGAATGCGGGCTCAATCCCTTCCTCGAGGCCCGGGGCGTCACCGTCGTCGATACGGACCTCGGCGAGCGCATCGTGCAGCTCTTCGGCGAGGCCCCGAGCCACCTGACGGCCCCGGCCGTGCACCGGACGCGCCGGGAGATCGGAGAACTCTTCGCCTCCCACGGACTCGTCGAGGAGGGGGTCGAGGATCCGACCCTGCTGGCCGAGGCCGCGCGCCGGAGCCTCCGGCGGGCCTTCCTCGAGGCCGGACTCGGGATCACCGGCGCGAACTTCCTCGTCGCGGAGACCGGCAGCGTCGTCGTCGTCGAGAACGAGGCCAACTCCCTCCTCGGGACGAGCCTGCCGCGGACCCACGTCGTCGTCGCGGGGATGGAAAAGCTCGTGCCCGGGCTCGCGGACCTCGGGGCGGGGCTCGCGCTGCTCGCGCGCAGCGCGACCGGGCAGAGGCTCACGACCTTCACGACGCACTACAGCGGCCCGCAGCCCCGCAGCCCCTCGGAGGAGGTCCTCTTCCCCGAAGCGCGGGAACTGCATGTCGTGCTGCTGGACGGAGGAAGGCGCGCGCTGTCGAGCGGGGACTTCGCCGAGGCCCTCTCCTGCATCCGTTGCGGCGCCTGCCTGAACGCCTGTCCGGTCTACCGGCGGGTCGGAGGGCACGCCTACGGGCAGGTCGTTCCGGGCCCGATCGGGGCGGTCCTGGCCCCGCATCTCGGAAGGCCGGGGGGCGAGGAACTGGTCAAGATGTCGAGCCTCTGCGGCGCCTGCAGCGAGGTCTGCCCGGCCGGCATCGACCTCGCGGGCCTGTTGCGCGAGGAACGCGCGGCGCTGCGCGCTTCCGGCAGGCTGGCCCCCTCGGTCCCCCGCGGCGCGGGTTTCGTGCTCCGCCGTCCCGGACTCTTCCGGAGGCTCTGCCGTCTCGGCCGCCTCCTTCCGGATTTCAGCGTTCCGATTCTCCGCAGGATCCCGGCCGTCCGCGCCTGGAGGGCCCATGGGCTCCGCCGCCTTCCCGACCCGGGACGCGAGGGGTTCCATGATTGGTGGCGGGGGCGGGAGAGGCTCGGGCCGAAAGAGCGTTCGATGTCTCCGCCCGACCTCGAGGTCGCGGAGGATCCGGGAGGGGTCCTGCGTCGGGCCTCCCCCGCTCCTCGGAGCTGGAAGCCGGAGCGCCCGCTCCGGGAGCTCTTCCTGGAGGCCCTCGAGGAGGCCCACGGGGAATGCGTCCGGGTCGAGGAACTCCCCCGGCCGCTGGCGGCGACGCGCAAGGCCCGCGCGCTGCTCGAGGAGCGCGGCCTCGAGGTCGGCGAGGCGCCCCTCGCCCCCTCGAAGCTCGACGGCCTGCCCTGGCTCGCCGCGACCGCGCGCTGGGCCGTCGCGCGCACGGGTTCCCTCTGGGTCGATTTCTCCGATCTCGAAACCCGAGCCCAGTGCCTGCTGCCCGAGGGGCTCTGCCTCCTCGTTCCGGAGGCGGCCCTCCTCCCCGACCTCCCCGAGCACGGCTCCCGTCTCGAGGCCGAGGGCCTTCCGGCCTGCGGGAGCCTCGTCACCGGGCCGAGCAAGACCGCCGACATCGAGTTCACCCTCGTCTACGGGGCCCACGGCCCGCGGCGTCTCCTCGTCTGCTTCCTCTGATCCGGGTTCCTTCCGGCGCGGCCGCCGCGAGGGCGGAGAGCCCGCCGGTTCTCCGGCCGCAGCTCACGAACCCGCGGCTTCGAGGCGGACGGAGGCGAGGTTGAAGAGGCCCTGGGGACAGGGGGCGAGGGGGAGGATGCGCAACCGGTAGTCGCCGGCCGGCAAGGGGAGGCGGAGGAGGTGGAAGGAGAGGGGATGGGTCCAGGAGCCCGTCGAGCGGACGAGGTGGCGGCTTTCGTGGACGAGGGGGCCCTCGCGGCCCTCCTCGTCGAGGCGGCGGATCTCCAGGCGCCAGGGGAGTCCCTTCGAAGCGGGAGGGGCCGCGTAGCGCGCGTGCAGCGAGAACGCGCGTTCGCTCCGGACGCGGAAGTCCCAGGACGCGTGGTCCCCCCGCCGCGTCCAGAAGCCGAGGTTCCCGCCCGGGATCCTTTGTTCGAGAGCGATCCTCCCGGTCGTGACGGCTTCCGAGGCGGGAAGGACCAGGCTCCCGGAGCCGACGGCCGGCAGCGGGAGGCGTACCCGCGGCGGGTCCTCGCAATCGAGGACGATCTCGGTGATCGGCCGCTCGGGCATTTCCGCCGGCATTCTCAGGGCGACCGACAGGGCGCCGTCCTCCTCGATCGGCTGCCAGGGAACCGGCAGGGTCCCGCCCGGGGCGCGGATCCAGGCGCGGCGGAGTTCGGTCCGCAGACCCTCGAGGACGAGGAAGCCCTTCCGCGGCCAGTCCTTCACGAAGACGTGCAGCCTGGTCCCGCCGGGGTTCCGGGACAGGGTCGCCTGCCCGAAACGCGGCCTGCGCCAGGGGCCCCGCTCGGTCCCGTAGACCCCCTCGCCGTGGCGCGCGAGCCATCGCCCGATCGAACGCAGGATCTCGCGCTGGGGGCGCGGGATGCGGCCCCTCGCGTCGGGGCCGGCGTTGAGGAGGAAGTTGCCGCCCTTGCCCGCGATCTCGAGGAGGGCCCACAGGAGGGACTCCGGACTCTTCCAGCGGTTATCGCCGCGCTTGAAACCCCAGGAGTCGTTCGTCGTCATGCAGGTTTCCCAGGGGCGTTCGGGTCCGACCGCGGGGATCCTCTGTTCGGGGGTTCCATAGTCCCCGTCCCCGGCGCGCTTGCCGATACGGTCGTTGACGACGAGGGAGGGATCGAGGCCGCGGAGCCAGGCGAGGAGGGCCTTCCCGTCCTCCCGCGTCCACCAGGGCACCCACTCGCCGTCGAACCAGAGCAGGTCGGGGTCGTAGCGGTCGAGGAGTTCCCGGAGCTGGACCTTCATGAAGGCCAGGTAGCGCCGCTTCCCGTCCCGCGTGGTCCGGGTCGGGCTGAAGGCCGAGACCGCGTTCCGGCCGGCCGAGGCGAGCGCGGCGGCCTTCGCCTCGTCGACGATCTGGGCCTCGTGGTGCCAGTCCATGATCGAGTAGTAGAAGCCGAGCCGCAGGCCCTCCTTCCGGCAGGCGCGCGCGAGTTCCCCGAGGAGATCGCGGCGGAACGGCGTCGCCCCGAGATCGAAGTCCGAGACCGCGCTGTCCCAGAGCGCGAAGCCGTCGTGGTGCTTGCTGGTGATCACGAGGTAGCGCATGCCCGCGGCCTTCGCGAGCCGGACCCAGGACTCGGCGTCGAAGTCCGCGGGGTCGAACTTCCGGGCCAGCTTCGCGTATTCCTTCCTCGGGATTCCGGCGTAGGCCTGCAGCCATTCGCTGGGTCCCCGATGGGTCCGGCCTTTCCAGGTCCCCGCCGGGATCGCGTAGATCCCGAAGTGGACGAACATCCCGAAACGGGCCCTCATCCACCAGGCGAGCCGGTTTCCCGCCTCCACCCCTCGGGCGGGAGTCCTCCCGCCCCGGCACCCGAACCCCAGGAGCGCGGCCGCGAGGAGCGCGATCCCCGACCTCCATCCTCGCCTCATGCCCTCGCCTCCTTGCCGGGGTTCTTTTTGTCGCCGCCGCGGGCTCGAGGGCCCGGTGGTTCCGCCGGCGGCCTTCGATCCGATCATAGGTTCGGGGAACGGCGCTGTCTCTTCCGGGGCCGCGCGGGTAGTTTTCGGGGAACGTACGACCGCGAATCCGGGAACCTGTCCAATGGCTCTGCGATCCCTCCTCGAACGCGTCCCCCGTCCGCCGCGCCCCCGCGTCCTATGCCTCCTCTTTCTCGGACTCGCGTCCTGCTGGTCGGTCGACAAGGCGAACCTCGCCGCGATCCAGGAGGAGACGGGGATCTCGTTGAGCGAGGGGGAACCCCCGCGCGGGGCCGTGCCCTTGCAGAGCCTCGCGATCGGACAGGACGGGTTCTATCTCCTGGGGTTCATCCCGATCGTGCCGATCGACCTGGACCGCACCTTCCGCGCCCTCGTCAAGGAGGCGAAGGCCGTCGGGGCGAAGGGGGTCGCGAAGATCCGCTACGTCGTCGACGGTCCGAGCCCGACCAAGTTCCAGGCCTTTCCGATCCCCGACTGGTCGGCCTCTATCCGGCTCACGGGGATGACCTGGAAGTAGGGACGGACCTCAGGGGCAGGCCTTGGAATAGGCGATTCCCCCGAACCAGCGGTCGAGCCGCTTGCGGATCTCGTCGCGCGCGTCGCGGAAGGCGGTGAAGCGGAAGTTCTCGTCGCCGGGAGCCCGGCGCGGATCGGGGAGTTCCCAGACGATCTCGTGGAGGCGCTGTTCGGCGGCCTCGGGCAGGGCGTTCAGCCGGCTCTCGTCGAAGGAAACGACGACGTTGATCTCGCTCATCGGAATCTCGGAGGGGGGCTTGGGATGGAGACCGGTCGGGTCGAGATCCAGTTCGCGCAGGGCCCGCGCGGTCGAGGGGTCGATCGGCGCGGGGGCGAGTCCCGCGCTGTAGACCGGCAGGTCCGGGGGCGCGATCGCGCGGGCGATCCCCTCCGCGAGCAGGCTCCGCCCGGCGTTCTCCGGTCCGAGGAAGAGAAGGCCGTGGAGAACGGGGCGGCACCAGCAGCGGCTCGATTCGAGGGCCGGAGCCCCGAAGAGGGAGTAGGCCTCGACGCGTGCGCGGATGCGTTCCGGGTCGATCCGATGGAAGCCTCGTTCGGAGGCCCAGCGGTCTCCGGCCTCGTTCAGGGCGAAGATCACGAGGTCCGTCACCCTGCGCTCGCGGGCCCAGTCCTCGATCCGCCGGGCGAGGAGGTCCGTCAATCCCCTTCCGCGGTAGGGGGGTGCGATCACGAGGAACTGCGGGACCGCGGTCCCCTGCCCGACGAGTTCGATGCCGATGTGACCGACGACCTCCTCCCCGAGGAGGAGGATGAACCCGGGTCCGCGCTCGAGGCCGGTCGGGTCGATCCCCTCGTCGCGGAGGAGGCCGCGCACGGCGTCGAGTTCGGCTTCGGTCCGTGGAGCGAGTCGCAGGTCGGGATGCATGTCGTGGTCTCGTCCTCGATGCGAAGAAGGCGGAAAGCTTCGGCCCCCCCTCCGAGGGGCGCAAGGCGATTCTCCGCACCCCTCCCCCGGGACCGGGGAGAGGGAATCCGGGGGCGCGCGGGGAAGCTCCGGCGGTTAGGGTAGGACGCCGATGGGAGGGTTTCCCGGAATCCTGTGTTTCGACCGGATGCCGGTGCCGCGGATCTGGGGCGGCAGGCGGTTGTGGCGACGGCTGCGTCTCCCCGGCGGGCCGGGGGGGGACCTCGAGGGTCGCTCCCCGATCGCCGGCACCGCCGCGCCCCCGATCGGGGAGAGCTGGGAGATCCACGACCGCGAGGGGCGGAGTTCGATCCTGCGCTCGGCCTTCGGTCTCGAGGCCGAGCTGCCGGGCCTCGATCTGCGCTCGCTCGTCGAGGGCGCGTCCGAGGCCCTCCTCGGGGAGAGTCCGCCCGACGCCTTCGGCCGCTTCCCGTTGATGCTCAAGTTCCTGGACACCGGGGAGGACCTCAGTCTGCAGCTCCATCCGGACCACGAGACGGCCCGGGGACTCGGCGCGGCGGACGCGGGAAAGCACGAGAGCTGGTGCGTGCTCTCCTGCGAGCCGGGAGCCGAACTCCACCTCGGCCTCGCGCCGGGGGTTGGGGTCGAGGACTTCTTCGCGCTCCTCGAGGAGGGGGGGGATCCCCGCGACCTGATGAACCGCTACGAGCCCCGCCCCGGCGAGGTCTACGACCTCCCGCCGGGCTGCCTGCATTGCCTGGGGGCCGGTCTGACGCTCTACGAATGCCAGGAGAACTCGGACCTGACCTATCGCCTCCATGATTGGGGCCGGCTCGGATTGGACGGCCGTCCCCGCGAGCTGCACCTCGAGGCCGCGAGGGCGGCGATCCGGCCCCGGGCCCGCGGGGGTCGGGTCGCGGGGCCGGAGACGGAAGGGGTCCTGCTCGAACACGAGGCCTTCCGTCTCGAGCGGCTCTTCCTCGAGGGCCCGGCCTCCGTCGAGTCCGAAGACCGCTTCGGGCTGCTGACCCTCCTCGAGGGCGAGGCGGTCCTGCGGGCCGGCCGGCAGCGGGGGCGGCTTCGCGCGTTCGAGACCGCGGTCCTGAGCGCCTCGGCCGGGTCCGTCGAGATCCGGCCCGAGGGAGGCCCCGCGACCCTCCTCCTGACCCGGCCTCCGGCGAAGGATTGATTTCCCCGGGGAAGGCCCGATCCTGGGCCCGGGAGCGAGGCATGGCCGCGAAGAAGCGAAGGAAGCCAAGGAAGGAAGGCTCGGCACGAAAGGGCCGGCCGGCCGGGGCGCGTCCGTCCTCGGGGAAGGCGGGACGGCGGCCGAAGCAGGGGGGATCGAAGCGGGGGGCGCCCCGGTTTCCGAAGAAAGCCGGGACCCGGATCCTCGAGGACGGGGGAGAGCCGGCGGGGGGGCTCTGGGCGAAGATCCTCGCCGAGAGCGCCCGGGGGAAAAAGGCTTCGAGAGGTCTCGTCCGCCTGAACGCCCATCTCGCACGCTGCGGGGTCGCGAGCCGGCGGGGGGCCGACGGTCTGATCGCCGAGGGGAGGGTCCAGGTCGACGGGAAGGTCGTCCGCGAACTCGGGACCCGCATCGATCCGTTGCGGGCCGAGGTCCGGGTCGACGGGGAGCGGCTTCGTCCCGAGAAGCCGGTCTATGTCCTCCTCCACAAGCCGAAGGGGGTCGTCTGCACGAACGCCCCGAACGAGCGGAAACCGAGGGCGATCGACCTGTGCGCGACGGTCAAGGGGAGGATCTTTCCGGTCGGTCGTCTCGACGCCGATTCCGAGGGCTTGCTCCTGATGACGAACGACGGGGCCTTCGCGGCGCGGATGACGCATCCCCGGTACGGAGTGCCGAAGATCTACTCCCTCGTGCTGCGGGGGCGCATCGACGAGGCGGACCTGCGCAAGGCCCGGGGCGGCGTCTGGCTGGCCGAGGGCCGGACGCAGGGGCTGGGCATCCGGGTGCGCCGGCGTGGGCGCGAGCGTTCCTATCTCGAGGTCTCGGTCAGGGAAGGCCGCAACCGGGAACTCCGGAGGATCTTCGCGAGGGTCGGACATCCGGTCCTTAGGCTTCGCCGCATTCGGATCGGAAGCCTCTCGATCCGGGGGGTCGGACGCGGGCGATGGCGCTTTCTGAAACCCGCCGAGGTGCGGGCGCTGCTCGAGGCGGCCTCGGCCGGAGATTGATCGCTCAGGCCCTTGTCCACGGGGGCCCGGGTGCTGGCCGCGCCCGCGTCGATGGGCTAAGAAGTGCGTTCCTCCCGCTTCCTGGAACCGGAAAGGCCGCTATGAGATTCCCCGTTCCGCATCCCCTCCGCGGACCCGGCAAGAGTTCGGGCCGCGGTTCCTCGCCACTGCCGAAGGCGACGCGTCCCGTGACCCGCGCGGTCCTCGACAACGGCCTCAACATCTTCCTGGTCCGCGCTCCGGACCTCCCGGTCGTCAGCCACTGGATCTGGTACACGGTCGGAAGTCGCGACGAACGGAGCGGCGAGACCGGACTCTCCCATTTCCTCGAGCACATGATGTTCAAGGGGACGCGGAAATACCCGAAGGGGAGCATCGATGCGATCACCTCCAGGCTCGGCGGGTTCAACAACGCGATGACGACCCACGATTACACGGCCTACTTCTTCAACCTCAGGGGCGACCGCTGGGAGGAGGCCTTGAAGATCGAGGCGAACCGGATGCGCGGATGCCTTCTGGACGAGAAGGAGTTCGAGTTGGAGAAGCAGGTCGTGATCGAGGAGTTGCAACTGGGTCGGGACGAGCCCTGGTATCCTCTCTTCGAAGCCGTCGAGGCGTCGGCCTTCCACGTCCATCCCTACCATCACCCCGTCATCGGCTGGCGGGAGGACCTGGAGCGACTGACGCGGGAAGGCATGCTCGACTACTACCGCCGGCACTACGGGCCGGACCGCGCGAACCTCGTCCTCGTCGGGGACTTCGACAAGAAGGAGGCGCTCGCCCTCTGCCGCAAGCACCTCGAGCGCATTCCCCCCTGCAAGGAGCCGCGCCGGGAAGTCCTTCGGGAACCCCCCCAGGACGGGGAGCGCCGCGTGACTCTCCGTTTCCCGGGCAACATGCACAGGCTCGCGATCGCCTGGAAGAGCTTCGAGATGGGGACGCGGGAGGACGTCGTTCTCGATGTCGCGAGCTTCCTCCTCTCCTCGGGGCGGTCCTCCCGCCTCTACAAGGGCCTCGTCAAGGGCCGGGAGATCGCATCCTTCGCGCAGACCTACAACGAGGCGAGACTCGATCCGGGACTCTTCTGGGTCCTGTCCGAGCCCAAGCCCGGCGTCGACCCGAAGGACCTCGAGGCCGCCGTCCTCGAGGAATGCCACAGGCTCCGGGACGAGGGTCCTAAGGCCGACGAGCTGAGACGCGTGAAGAAGGCGATCCTGACCTCGTTCTGGTTCGACATGGAGACGGTGAGCGAACAGGCCAACCGCATCGGGCGGGCCCAGGTCGGTTGCCGGAAGGGGTTCAAGGTTCTTCGCGACTACCCGGAGGGTCTGCGGTCCGTCACCGCGAGGGAGGTGCGGGAAGTCCTCCGGAAGGTCATGCACGAGGACCGGCGCACGGTCGGTTGGTCCCGCCCGGAGGATGTCTGATCATGGCGGTCGCAGCGGAGAAGAAGACACCGAAGCTCAAGATCCACCGCAGGATCCTTCCGAACGGGACGATCCTGCTCGCCGCCCGGAACCGGGCCGCGCCGACCCTGGCCGTCGTCGCCTCGGTCGAGGTCGGGCGAATGGTCGAGAAGCGGGGGGAGGAAGGGTATGCGCACCTGGTCGGCGCCGCCCTCGCCGAGGGGACCGAACGTTACGACGGGGACGCCCTGGCGGTCACGGTCGAGGGGGCGGGCGGTCATCTCTCGACCTCGAGCCAGGGCGCGGCCGTGCAGTTCGCGGCCTCGGATCTGCCGCTCGCGGTCCGGGTCCTCGCCGAGGTCGTCCAGCGCCCGTCGTTCCCCGATGCGGCCGTCGAACGGATCAAGGCCCTGACCGCGGCCGAGATCCAGTCCGAGCGGGACGACGCCCAGACGGTCGCCTCCTACGCCTTCCGCGCGAAGGTCTACGGGTCCTATCCCCTCGGCCGTCCGCCGAAGGGGACCCTCGAGTCGGTCGCGAAGGCGACCCCCGACAAGCTCCGGGCCTTCCACGCGCGCTGGTACACGCCCGGCCGAACGATCGTGACCGGGGTCGGGGACGTCGAACCCAAGCGCATGCTCGATTCCCTGGAGCGGGCCTTCCGCCCCTGGAAGGCTTCCGAGCACCCCGATCCCGAGGTCGTCGAGCCGGAGCTTCCGGCGAAGGCCGTGCGCGAACACCTCGAGTACGACCGCGAACAGATCCAGGTCTACCTCGGGCATCTGGGCATCGACCGTTTCGACCCCGATTACTACAAACTCGTCGTGATGGACCACATCCTTGGATCCGGGCCGGGCTTCACGAGCCGGATCCAGAAGAAGCTCCGCGACGAGAAGGGACTCTGCTACTCGGTCGGGGCCGGCATGACGAATTCCGCCGGACTTCACCGCGGCCTCTTCACGGCCTACATCGGGACCTCCCCGGGCAAGGAGGACGGGGCGATCCGCGGTTTCCTGGCGGAGATCCGGAGGATCCGGGAGACCCTGCCGACCCGCAGGGAACTCGACGACGTCAAGGCCTACCTGACCGGCTCCTACGTCTGGGCCCTCGAACGGAACGCCAAGCTCGCGCAGTTCCTCATCCGTTGCGAGCGTTACCGGCTCGGTGACGACTACATCGCCCGTTATCCCTCGCTGATCCGTTCGGTGACCGCGAAGGACGTCCGCGACGCCGCGGCGGCCCACCTCTTCCCGAACCGCACGACCTGCATCACCCTCGGCCGGCGCGGCTGATCCTCCGCCCGCTGGCGAAGGCTCTCAGAGGCGGCGGATGACCTCGAAGGGGATCGCGGGAAGGTTGCCGGCGAAGATCCGCCGGGTCCGGCGGGGTGCGCCCGGGCGGTTCAGGGTGCGCGTGAGATAGATGCGCAGGATGAGGTTGCCCTTCGTCCCCGCCTTGAGGGACGCGGGGTCGGGGCGGAGGAGAAAGGCGAGCATGCCGTCTTCGGGGACCTCGGTCTTCACGAGGCTCATTCCCTTCGGGGCGTCGTGGAGTTCGAAGCTGAGCCCCCGGGGAAGGGCGTTCGCCTTCGGAAGGCCGGTGAAGCGGACCCAACGGCCGCCGTCCAGGGGGAGGAGGACGGGGCCGGGTTCGGCGAGGCGCGGAGTCGTCCGCCCGCGCCTCGCGCGCCCGGGGACCTTGACGAGGAGCTTTTCCGCCGGGACGAGATGGCGGTAGAGGAAGGCCTGCATCATGTCCTCGGCGGGGATCGCCTCGTGCTCGCGGATCTCCTCGCCGAGGGCCGCCCGCCCGACGATCCGGATGGAGTGCAACGGGGCCTGGGGTTTCCTGGGAGCCCCCAGCGTCAACTCGATCTTGTCGACCCCCTTCGGCACCCAGGCCCCGTCCAGGCGGAAGCCCGGAGGCGGATCGAGGAGGCTCAGGCGGATGTCCCCGTCGAAGCCGTCCAGGCGCAGCGCGTGGACCGTCAGGACGCCGAACCCGCCGGGGGGGATGCTCAGACTCGCGGGGGTGACGCGGAGGGCGAAGTCGGGCCTCGAGGGCGCGATCCGGAGGCGGTAGGCGGCGTCCGGGCCGCCATGGTGTTGGGCGTCGCCGAGGCGGATCATGTAGGTCCCGTCCTCGGGCAGGCGGATGCGGAGCCTCGAGTCCGCGTGATGGGTCGTGAGTCCGGCTCCCTTGTCGACAAAGTCGTCGTTGAAGGCCAGCCTCCGCCCCCGCGCGTCCAGGATCTCGAGCAGGGAGTCCAGGGGCGAGCCGAGGCGTCGCGCCCGGACCTCGGCGGTGATCCACTCGCCGGCCTTGCCTTCGAATCGGAAGACATCGAGGTCTCCCGGATGTTCGATCCTCCCGTCGATCAAGACTGGAAGCTCGACCTTCCGGGCCTGGTCGGGTGAGTCGTCGGGCTCGCGCGCCCGGATCGGGACCAGGGGATCGACCCCGAAGCGGATGGGGTTCGAGAGGCGCCTTCCCTGCCGGAAGCGGAGTTCGATCCGGCCGTCGCGGGCTTTCCCCGGAACGACGGTGGCCGTCGGCTTGCTCAGGTTCCAGCCGGACAGCTTGACGCTCGTGGCCTGCCCCGGGCGCCCTCCCAGGGGAAAGACGCCGGTGACGAAGGGGATCCGGCCGATCGTGATCCTGTAGACGAAGTCCTCGCGGCCCCGGTAGATCGAATCGCGGATCTCCAGGACATAGGTCCCGTCCTTCGGGGCCTTGAACGAGAGGACGGGATCCGGGTCGAACTTGAAGTCGTCGACGAGTGCGATCCGGTTCCCGGCCTCGTCGTAGAGGGTCATGACGGCCTGGAACCAACCGGGCACCGCGTCGGCCAGGTAGGGGACGAGCCTGCGGGCCTGAGCCGCGGCGACGATGCGCGTCCCCTTGCGCGCGAAGAACGCGAAGCGGTCGACGTCCCCGGGCAGGATCTGGCCGTTGATCGTGCAGGGGAGGGTCGCGCAGGCGCTCGTGTCGGGACGCTCGTCGTTCGGCTCCCGTTCGAGGGATTCTCCGTATTGACCGACCTCGAAGAGGATCGGATTGCTGAGGCCGCGGTTCGTCTCGACGCGGAGTTCGTGGAGCCCCGGCCTCGCGTCGGGGGCGACCGAGACCTCGAGCGTCAGGGTCTCCTCGATCTGGGCGTTCGGCTGTCGCTTCGGGTCGCGGAACTTCGGCAGGAAGCGCTTGAGGTCGTCGAGGTCGAAGGCGTTCAGCCGCACCGAGCGCGCGATCCGCTTGAAGACCTCGGGCCCCATCTCGTCGAGGACGGCGAAGGGGTTGGCCCGCATGCGCCGGAGTTTGGCCTGGACCTTGGGATCCCTCCTGCGGTCCTTCCTCCCAAGTTCGGGGTGTCGGGCCAGAAGCCATTCCCGGATCTTTTGCCGGAGGCGGTTCAACTGACCCCGGTTCGGAGGCTTGCAGTAGTGCAGGATCCGGGCCTCGAGGCCTTTCCCCTCGAAGAGGACGCGGCGGGGTCCCTGGAGATGCTGCCCCCCGAGGACCACGCGGGCCGAGGCTCCGCGTTCGGCCCCGGCCGGATAGGCGTAGCCGAGGTGGGGCTCCGGAAGCTGGGCGGAGGCGGGCAGCGCGAGGATTCCGAGGAGGATCGAGGAGGAGAACTCGAGGGTGCGCATCTTCGGGTTTCCTTACGGTCAGACGATTTCGCGGAGGAATCCCTTCGTCGGGATCTCGGGATCCGGCGGGGGGAGGATCGGGATCCGGTCGCCCTGCGGATGGCGGAGGGTGGATTCGGGGTCGATTCCCATCAGGGAATACATCGTGCCGAGGAGGTCCCGGGGATGGATCGGGCGGTCGACGACGCTCATCCCCCGCTCGTCGGTCGCGCCGACGACCTTGCCCCCCTCGAAACCGCCGCCAGCGACGACGCTCGTGAAGGCATAGCCGAAATGGCTCCGCCCTCCGTTCCAGGGCGGGTTCCAGAGCACCTTGGGCGTGCGGCCGAACTCCCCTCCCCACCAGACGATCGTGCTGTCGAGGAGCCCGCGTTCGTGCAGGTCCTCGATCAGCGCGGAGAGGCCGCGGTCCATCTCGGGGAGCTTGCGGCGCATCGTCTCGAAGTGCTGCTTGTGCGTGTCCCAACCCCTGTAGTTGATCGTGACGTAGGGGACGCCCTTCTCGACGAGCCTCCTCGCGACGAGGCAGGACTGGCCGAAGGTGTTCTTCCCGTAGCGCTCGCGAAGTTCGGGCTTCTCCTGCTCGAGATCGAAGACCTTGCCGGCGTCCCCGAGGATCAGGTCGTAGGCCTGCTCCTGCGCTCGGAAGAACTCCGCGAGTTTTGGGTCTCCGCGACGGCGCTTCGCGAAGGTGTTGACCCGATCGAGGAGGTCGCGCCGGACCTTCTGGCGTTTAAGGGTGATGCCGGGGGCCGCGATGCCTTCGACGAGGAACTTCGGACGCCCGGGGTCGCCTCCGGTCGCGAAGGGCTTGTAGCGGGAGCCCAGGAACCCGGACTCGGAGAAGCGTCCCTGGGGCCCGGTCAGGACGATGTATGGGGGGATCAAGCCCTCGTAGCCGGCCTCGTAGCCCTTGAACTTGGCGACGACCGCCCCGATGCCCGGATGCACGACGCGGCCGCCCGCCTTCCAGCCCGTCTGGGTGATGTAGGAGGCCGTCTCGTGGCCGTTGACCCCGTGCGTCATGCTCCTGAGGATCGCGAGCTTGTCCGCGTGCTTGGCGGTCAGGGGGAGGAGTTCGCCGATCCGGACGCCGTCGACGTTCGTGGCGATCGGGTTGTCGAGGGAGCCGCAATAGTCGTGTCCGGCCTTAGGTTTGGGATCGAAGGTGTCGATGTGGCTCGGCCCTCCCCACATCCAGATCTGGATGATGGATTTCGCCTTCGGGGCGATCGCGCGGGCGCGCGGCGCGCCGAGGAGGCGTTCGGCCCCGAGTCCGGAGAGGAAGAGCCCCGCGCTCCCGTAGAGGCCCCCGCGCAAGAGGTCGCGCCTGCTGAGCGGAAGGGGCCCGTCCTCGCGGGAAAGAGTTTCGTCGGTGTTGGGTTTCATCGTGGTGCCGTCGTCCTTCAATGCTGGAACTGGAACTCCGCGCTGTTGATCAGGGCCCAGGCGAGATCGACGAGCGCGTCGCGCCGGGCGCGCCAGTTCTTCATGTCGATCCCGTCGAGGAGGCGCAGCTCCTCCTGGTCCGGGTAGCGGGAGAGGATCCGCAGGTAGAGTTCGGTGATCGCGCGGCGCGGATTGCGGCGGAGGTTCCGGAGGATCGGGCGCAGGAGGGTGCCGCGCTCGATCTTCAGGATCGTCCGGCTCGCGTTGAGGAGTTGCAGGCGCTGATCCGCCGTGACCTTGGAGCTGCGCTCGCTCATGACCCCCGTGTCCCGGGGCGGTCGCCCGAAGACCTCGAGGGTCGGGCTCGAGATGCTCCCGTCGGGGATGCGGATCGCGCCGAGCGAGGGGGGGATCCAGGTGAAGGGTTCGGGGATGACGCTCGAATACCTCTCCCGGGTCCCGGTCAGGTCGCAGAGGGCGTCGATAAGGATCTCCGCGTCGAGGCGGTGGATCGGATAGCAGGCGAACAGCGACTCGTCGGCCGCCTCTTGGGAGGGCGGAATCGAGTCCTGCTGGTAGACCCTGGAATTGAGGATCGCCCGGAGGAGGGCGTGCAGGTCGTAGCCGGAATCCGTGAAGGTCTTCGCGAGAGCGTCGAGCAGGGCGGGGTTCGACGGAGGGTTGTCGGGCCTGAGGTCGTCGGCCTCGTGGACGACGCCGCGGCCGAAGAGCCACGCCCAGACCCGGTTCACGAGGGCTTTCGCGAACCAGGGGTTGTCCTTGCGGATCAGCCAGTCGGCGAAGACGGCCCTGGGATCCCTGCCCGGCTCGATGCGGGCCTTCCGCCCGTCCGGGAAGATCGGTTCGACCTCGTCCTTCCCCTCGCCGGGCGGGGGCCGCGTCGCGTCGAAGTAGACGATCTCCTCCTTCCACTCCGCGGTCCGCTTGTAGGCGATGCGGGAGAAGAACATGGCCATCGCGTCGAGGCGCCCCTTCGGCCACTTCTCCGCCCGCGCCCCCATGAAGGTCAGGGCGACGGCCTTCGCGATCGAGCGGGGATCGCGGCTCTGCAGGGCGCGGTAGAAATTGACCGGCGGGACGCGGAAGTTGCTTCCGTCCGAGGTCAGGAGTTCCCGGACGAAGCGGTCATAGGGCTTGTTCTCCCGGAGGCTCGTCCAGACCCATTGGTAGTAGGCCTGGACGGCGTTCGGCCAGAGGTTGATCGGGAACTCGGACTTGACCCGGAGGACGTCGCACCAGCGCATCGCCCAGAGATCCGCGAACTCACGTCGCGCGAGGAGTTCGTCGATCAGGGCCGCGCGCTTGCCGGGTTTCTCGTCCTCGAGGAAACGCTTGCATTCCTCGAGGGTCGGAAGGCGCCCGCCGAGGTCCAGGTACGCGCGGCGCAGGAAGACGTGGTCGGGGCAGGTCCCGGCGTGCGGGATGCCCCGCTTGCGGAGGAACATGAAGACCGCGCGGTCGAGGCTCCGGCTCGCGGCCGGCGCGCGGGCCTGTAAGGTAGGGGCTTCGGCGGAGCCGCCCTCCGGTCCGGGAAGGGGGACCGCGACGCCCTCGACGGAGGTCGCGGCGAGGGAAAGCCAACCGCAGAGAAAAAGGATCCGTCGCATCTCGAACGCGCTCCTGCCCGGCACCCGGTGTTCCTCGAACGCATTAGAACTCCCTCCGCACACGAAGCCCGAGCGGGCTGCAAAAAGAACGTACCGCTTCGACCTGCGTTCGGTTTGCAAGTCCTCCGATCGAAAGGTGCAAGCTTGGTACCCGGGTCGAACTTCCGGCGACCGAAGAAGTGGCAGACTTCGAGGACCCGAAGTCGTGCCCCTTCCTCCTGGCATCCGCGAGTCCGAAATGCATCTCCTGAAACTTTCCGATCCCAGGGAAGAAGACGTCGAACGCCTGCTCGACTGGGTCCGCGCTCGGGGCGAAGTGCGCAAGCGGGTCGACATGCCCGGCGAGTGCGCGATCGTCTTCGAGTGCGACCCTGGATTCGAGGATCCGCCGCCGCCTCCCTTTCCGGCCGGCAGGGTCGAGATCCTCGAGGTCGGGACCCCCTACGTCCTCGCGGCGCGCGCCGCTCGGGAGGCGCGCAGCCGGGTCCCGATCCGCGGAGAACTCGTCGTCGGGGGTTCGGAGTTCGTCGTCATGGCCGGGCCATGCGCGGTCGAGAGCAAGGAACGCGTCGTCAGGATCGCGGTCGCCGTGCGGCGGCTCGGGGCGCGGGTCCTGAGGGGCGGGGCCTTCAAGCCGCGGACCTCCCCCTACTCCTTCCAGGGGTTGAAGATGGAAGGGCTGCGGCGGCTCGGGCACGCCGGCCGCAAGAGCGGCCTTCCCGTCGTGTCCGAGGTCCTGGCCCCGGAGATGGTCGAGGCCGTCGCCTCCCGGGTCGACGTGCTGCAGGTCGGCATGCGCAACGGACTCAACTATCCCCTCCTCGAGGCGATCGGGCGCCACCCGGCGCGCCCCCCGGTGCTCCTGAAGCGGGGGATCGGCTGCGGGCTCGACGAGTTCCTCTGCGCGGCGGATTACATCCTCGCCGGCGGGAATCCGAACGTCATGCTCTGCCTGCGCGGGAACACGGGCTTCTCGAAGTACAGCAGGGCCACGCTGGACCTCGCCGACATCCCCCTGCTGCGCCGGATGACGCACCTTCCGATCATCGTCGACCCGAGCCATGCGGCGGGCCGGAGGGACATCATCCCCTCGATGGCCGCAGCGGCCCTCGTCGCGGGGGCCGACGGCCTCCTCGTCGAGGTCCACGACCGGCCCGAGGAAGCCCTCGTCGACGGCCCGCAGGCCCTGACCCTCGAAGCCTTCGGGGGATTGATGCGCCGCCTCCGCGCGCTCGCGCCGGCGATGGACCGCGAGGTCGCGGGCGAGGACCTCGAGGGGCCCTCGCGCGGGGCCTTCGCGGATCTCGGCCTCGAGGCTCCTCCCTTGAGGCCCTCTCGGTTCCGGACGGCTTGAAGCGATGAGCGGGGCGGACCTCGGACTCGGACCGGCGGGCGTCAGTTTGCGCCGCCGGAGCTTCCGGCCGGCGGGCGGCGCGCGGGAGACCCACCTCTGTCTCGAGGTCGGTCCGGGCGGGGACTTCCGCGAGCAGTGCGCGCGTCTCGATGGGGCCTACGGGGAGGCGCTCGCGGACCTCGGCCTCGGAAGGGAGAGCACGGTGCTCCGGCGCTTCTTCCTCAGCGATCCGGCGAACCAGGAGGCCGCCCTCCTCGCCTCGCCACTCGCCTCGACCGGAGCGCCCTTCGCGAGGTCCATCGTCGGCCAGGCTCCGCTCGCCGGGGGGAAGATCGCGCTCTGGGCCTACCACCTCGACGAGGACGGCGAGGCCCCGCCCAAGCGGAGGCTCGGGCGGAGTCTCGCCCTCCCGAGGCACGGGGGCGTGCACCTCTGGACGGCGGATCTTCCGCTCGAGGGGGAGGAGAGGGACCTTCCGCCGGCCGGTCAGACGAGAGCCCTGTTCACGAAGTACGAGGCCGAACTGGCGCGCGCCGGCGCGACCCTCGCCGCGGACGTGCTCCGCACCTGGATCTTCGTCTGCTGCATCGATCATCACTACATGGACATGTGCGCCGCCCGCCGGGATCTCTTCGCGGAGCGGGGCTTGCATCCCGGGACGCACTACATCGCGAGCACCGGCATCGCGGGCCGGCGGGCGGACCCGCGGCAGGGGATCCTCCTCGAGGGCTACGCCCTTCAGGGGGTCGAGGAGGAGCGGATCCGCTTCCTCCACGCCCCGGCCTTCCTCGGGCCGACGGACCGATACGGCGTGACCTTCGAGCGCGGGGTCCGCGTCGCGCACGGAGACCGCGTCCACGTCCTGATCTCGGGAACGGCGAGCATCGACCCCGAGGGGCGGGTGCTCCACGAGGGGGACATCCGCGGCCAGACGGAGCGGACCTTCGAGAACGTCGGCGCCCTCCTCGCGGAGGCCGGCGCGACCTTCGCCGACCTCGTCCAGATGATCGTCTACCTCCGCGACCCCGCCGACGCCGCCTTCCTCCTCCCCGATCTCGCGGAACGCTTCCCGGCGACTCCCTATCTCTGCGTCCACGCCCCGGTCTGCCGCCCCGCCTGGCTGATCGAGGTCGAGGCCTGGGCCGTCCTCCCCGCCGCCGACCCGGGCCTCCCCCCGTTCTGATCCCGTCGCGGTCCCCTTGGGCCGCGGGACGGACGGGGGGGCCGCGGGCGAGGGCCCCCCGTCCGGGGGGAGGAGACCGCGGATGGGAAGAGGGTCAGCGCGGGGGGGCGAGGATCTTGGGGGGAGGCGGGTCCTCCTGGATCGCGTGGGTGAAGAAGTAGGTGACGGTCGGGACGCCGAGGAGGAGGCCCCAGAGGCCGAAGAGTTCGTGTCCGACGATGAGGACGGCGAGGACGAGGACCGGGTTCAACTTGAGGTGGTGCCCCATGATCATGGGGTTGAGGACGTAGGCCTCGACCATGTGGACGAGGGTGACCATCAGGATGACCCAGAGGACGAGGCTGAAGCCCGAGATCTTGAGGGCGACGAGGCAGATCGGAACGGTCGAGATGAAGACGCCGGCGACGGGGATGAACGAGCAGAGGAAGACGACTCCCGCGAGGAAGGCGAGCGGGCGGATGCCGAGGGCCGTCATGCCGATCGTCGTCAGGGCCGTGTTGACGAGGGCGATGACGAGCTGAGCCTCGAGGAAGCGCCCGAGGACGAGACCGAAGCGGAACACCGAGTTCGCGACCTCGTCGTAGAGGAAGCGCAGCTTGGTCCCCTTGAGGGCGACGACGCCCCGGGAGATCCTCGGAAGGTCCCGGACGATCAGGAACGCGAAGAGGAGCGCGAGGAGGAAGGCCGTCGTCAGGCCGACGGCGTTCTTGAAGATCGAGAAGAGCTTCCGGAGGGTCTCGGTCCCCGACTGTTCGGGAAGGAGGGACGGAAGGGGTTCCCCGGGCGGAGGCGCTGCTTCGACGGAGGTCTGCCCGTGGATCCCGAGGAGGTCGCCTAGGAGGTCCTTGGCCTTCCGGTCGCCGAGGATCTCCCCGACCCAGGGCTGGGTCTTGCGCTGTTCCTCGACGATGCGATCGACCTCGTGGAGGTAATCGGGGGCCGTCTTGAGGAAGTCTGCCGCCTGGTTCTTGAGTTCGGGGCCGAGGTAGGTCACGACCAGGCCGATCACCGAGATCATCAGGAGGAAGACGATCGCTGTGCGGGCCTTCCGGGAGCGGATGCGGTGTGCGAGACCCTGCACGCCGTGCTCGGCGATGTAGGCGAAGACGAAGGTCAGGAAGATCAGCGGGAGGAAGTGGCGGAGGAGATAGAGGACCAGGAAGAAGATCCCCCAGATCAGGAGTTTCCGGCCGATCGGGACCAGGTAGTTCCAGGGCGGGGGAAAGCTGCGGAAGTCGGGCGCGGCCTCGGGCATGGGGCAGAGGATAGGGGGACCGGAGACTCGATTGGAGGGTGCAGGGGGAGCGGGGGGCCGGGGAGGCGGGCGGGCCTCCCCGGCGGCCGGGTCAGCGGCGCCGCCTCACGGTCTTGCGGACCCGGTGCTCGACGCGGCCCCGGCGGCGTTCCCGCGGGCCGACGCGGCCGTCGCGGTTGCGGTCCAGGTGGCGTTTGACCTTGCGTCCCCTCCGTAGTTCGCGGCGTCCGACCTTCCCGTCGCCGTTGCGGTCGAGTCTGTCGTGGACCCTGCGGGCCCTGCGCCGCTCGCGGGGCCCGATCTTCCCGTCGTCGTTGCGGTCGATCCTGTCGAAGACCCTGCGTCCTCTCCGTAGTTCGCGGCGTCCGACCTTTCCGTCGCCGTTGCGGTCGAGTCCGTCGTGGACCCTGCGGGCCCTGCGCCGCTCGCGGATCCCGATCTTCCCGTCGTCGTTGCGGTCGATCCTGTCGAAGACCCTGCGTCCCCTCCGTAGTTCGCGGCGTCCGACCTTTCCGTCGCCGTTGCGGTCGAGTCTGTCGTGGACCCTGCGAGCCCTGCGCCGCTCGCGGATCCCGATCTTCCCGTCGTCGTTGCGATCGATCCTGTCGAAGACCTTGCGTCCCCTCCGGAGTTCGCCCGGTTCGATCCTCCCGTCGTCGTCCCGGTCGATCCGGTCCCGGAGGCCTTCCTCGTGTTCCCGGCCTTCCCGGCGCTCGCGGATCCTCTCGCCGGCCTGGCGGATCTCGGCTTCGCCGATCCTTCCATCGCCGTTCTGGTCGAGCCGGCGGCGCAGCGCCCGGAGGATCTCGGGCAGGGCCTTCCTCTCCTCCGGACTGACGACTCCGTCCCCGTCGCGGTCGAGCTTGCGCTTGATCCAGTGCCGGGCCTTCGGGTGCGTGCGCAGCCAGTCGACGAAGGGCCTTGCGGCGGGCCGGCGTTCCGGACCTTTCTTCTGCGCGGGCGCGGGCGCGCAAAGGAGCGCGACCCCGATGATGGACAGTGTCTTCGCGAGCATGGTTTCCCCCTTTTCGGATGCTTCTGAATGTTGTGGGCTTTTTCGACAGGGCGCGCCCCGGGCTGTAGAGGGATTCGACGGAATCACGTCCTCGTTACAAGTGGACTGGCGGCGCGAGGGCCGTAGGATCCGGGGCCCGGCGCGCCGGCCCTCCGAAATCCCGATGCCACCGAAGCCTCGCTTCCCCCTCGACAGACCCCTGCTCGTCGTCGACGCCGTCGGCCTCCGGCTGCGCGACCTGCGGCACGCCCCCGCCCTGCAGGCCTTCGCGGGGCGGGGCAGGGTCCGCCCCCTCGAGACCCCCGTTCCGGCCCTGACCTGCAGCGTGCAGGCGAGCCTCCTGACCGGGACCCTTCCGCGGGAGCACGGCGTCGTCGGGAACGGTTGGTACCTCCGTGAACTGGCCGAGGTCCGCTTCTGGATGCAGTCCGATCGGCTCGTCCGCGGAAGGAAGTTCCCCGAACTCTACGCGGACCGCGAGAAGGACTTCCGCTGGGCGAAGCTCTTCTGGTGGTTCAACATGTATTCCTCGGCCGACCTCAGCTTGACGCCGCGGCCCCATTACCACAGCGACGGGAAGAAGGTCTTCGCCCTCTATTCCGAGCCTCCGGATTGGCAGGCCCAAGTGCAGCGGGAACTCGGGGAGTTCCCCTTCCCTTCCTTCTGGGGGCCGATGGCGGGGGCACCTTCCTCGCGCTGGATCGTCGAGGCGACGATCCGCTGCCTCGCCCGCGAGCGGCCGTCGCTCGTCCTGACCTACCTGCCTCATCTCGACTACGACCACCAGAGATTCGGGCCGGAGGACCCGAGGAGCCGCGAGGCCGTCGCCGAACTCGACACGCTTTGCGGGAAGCTCCTGGCCGCGGCGGAGAGCGAGGGGTATCGCGTGCTCGTCCTCTCCGAATACGGCATCGAGCCGGTCAAGACCCCGGTCTTCGTGAACCGCGTCCTGCGCGAGGCCGGGTTCCTGCGCGTGCAGGAGACGACGCACGGGGAACTCCTCGACGCGGGGGCGAGCCGCGCGTTCGCGGTCGCCGATCACCAGATCGCCCATGTCTACCTGCGGGAGGAGCGGGATCTTATTAGGCTGCGCCGTCTCCTCGAAGGAATCGAGGGCGTCTCGCAGGTCCTGGGTCCGGACGGCAAGCGCGAACTCGGGCTCGACCATCCGAGGGCCGGGGATCTCGTCCTGCTCTCGGAGCATGGCTGCTGGTTCGCCTATCCCTACTGGCTCGAGGAAGGCCGCCGGCCGGACTTCGCGACCTCGGTCGACATCCACCGCAAGCCGGGTTACGACCCCGCCGAACTCTTCTTCGATCCGGCGATTCCCTTCCCCAGGCTCAAGGCCGCCTGGATCCTCTTGAAGAAGACCCTCGGCTTCCGCACGAGGATGTCCCTGGTCCCGACGGATCCTTCCCGGGTTAGGGGCTCGCACGGTCTCCCGCCGGCCTCCGCCGAGGTCGGCCCGGTCGTCCTCGCAGGGCCCGGGCTCGAACTTCCGGAGACCCCCACGGCGGCGAACCTCTTCTTCGCGGACTGAAGGGGCGGCGGGCGCGCCCGTCGCGGGGGACGGGGCCGTCCCCGGGTCGGGCTCCCCCTCCGGATCCGGGAGCGGTGGAACGGGGGCGGCGGGTCCGCTAGCCTCCGCCCGGCCCGGGGGCCCGCCCGGAGAACCCGGAGAAGAGGAAGAATCGGATGGAAGGCAAAGTCATCGCGGTCTTCGGGATCGCGAATCATCGTTCGATCGCGTTCGGGATCTCGCAGGCCTTGCGGGAGGCGGGGGCGACCCTCGCGCTCAACTACCAGAACGAGCGGATGGGCCGCAGCCTAGACAAGATCGCCGATCGCCTCGGGGACCCCTGGCGGCGGGAGTGCGACGTGACCTCCGAGGAGGCCGTGGCCGGGTTCTTCGAGGCCGTGCGCGAGGAGTTCGGGGGCCTGGACGGCATCGTCCATTCGGTCGCGACGGCCAAGCGCGAGGAGCTGGGCGGATCCTTCACGGAAACGAGCTGGGAGGGCTACGAACTCGCGCAGCACGTCTCGGCCTATTCGCTGATCCGGCTCTGCCGGCACGGCGCGCCCCTGATGGAGGGGCGCGGGGGCTCGGTGATCGCGATGACCTATCACGGGTCCGTGAAGGCGGTCCCGAACTACAACGTCATGGGCGTCGCCAAGGCCGCGCTCGAATCCTCCGTGCGCTACCTCGCCTCGGACCTGGGCCCGCGGGGGATCCGCGTGAACGCGGTCTCCGCCGGTCCGATCCGGACGCTCTCGGCCTCGGGGGTCGGGGGCTTCACGTCGATCCTGGACCAGGTCGCCGAGAAGGCTCCGCTGCGCCGCAACGTGACGACCGAGGACGTCGGGCGCGCGGCGCGCTTCCTCCTCTCGGAGGACGCCGCCGGCATCACGGGGCAGGTGCTCTACGTCGACGCGGGCTTCAGCGTGATGGGCCTCTAGCGGGCTTCGCGGAGGGAGTCCGGGAGAGGAGGGCGCGGACCCTTCTCCTTTCGGAGCCCTCGAGTTCGGGGAGGGCGGCGCGCCAGATCGCGCGGGCCTCTTCGCGCTCGCCGCGCCTCCAGAGGAGGCGGGCCAGGTTGAGCCTCGACGGAAGATGGCGGGGGTCCCGGTCGAGCGCCGCGCGGTATTGCTGGATCGCCGCGAACTCGTCCCCGACCAGCGGAGACTCGAGGAAGCGGGCGAGGTCGTAGCGCGGGAGGGGATCCGCGGGCGCGAGGCGCGCGGCCTCCAGGAAGAGGAGGCGGATCTCGTCGCGGTCCTCTTTCGGGAGCCGGCCCTCGCCCATGGCGCGCAGGCAGAGACTGTGGGCCAGACCGAGGGGACCCCGGGGGTCCTCGGGGAAGCGGGCGCGGATCTCCCGGAAGCTTCGGACCGCGCGCTCGAGATACGTGCGGCGCGCCGCCTCGGTCTGGTCGCGGGCCTCGAAGAGGACGAGGTCGACCCGGGCGTCGAGGAACAGGGCCTCGGCGGGCAGCGGGATCCCGAGGCGCCGGGTCGCCGCCCGAAGGCTCTCGAGGTAGCGGGCGGCGGCGCGTTCCCGGCCGGAAGCGACGGCGAGCCGCGCGGCCCCGCGCAGCGCGCGAAGATCGAAGGCCGCGCCCTCGAGCGCGCGGTCGTAGGCGGCCAGGGCGGCCTCGACGTGCCCGTCCGCCTCGTAGAAGGATCCGAGCAGGCCGTAGAGGGCCGGGTCCTTGGGCGCGAGGGCGACCGCGGCCAGGAACTCCCCCTCCGCCCGCCTCATGAGGTCGAGGTCGGGCGGGTCGGAACGACGGCGGGCGAGGGCGAGCAGGCAGCGCCCGAGGAGCGCGTGGGCCTTCGCGAGACGGGGGGCCGCGCGGGCGAGTTCTCCGGCCGCCTCCGCGGCGGATTCGACGCGCCCGCTCTCGAGGTCCGCCTCGATGCGCTCGAGGACGCGGTCCTCCTCCGGTTCCGGAGAGCGCCCCCCGCCCTCGGGGAAGCGCGCGGCGAAGGCGGCCGGATCCGGGGGAAGCCCGCCGCAGCCCGCCTCGAGGACGAGGACCGCGAGGGCCGCGGCCCGGCGGAAGCTGGGGAACCCTGGCATGCGGGCCACCCTAACCCGGGGCTTCCCGGAGTTCACGGAGCGGGCCGCGCGCAGGTCGCGCCCCTCCCGCTCCCCGGATAGGCTGCGGGGATGGGAGAGAAGCTTGGGACTTCCCCGGGCCCGGAGGCCGAGGCCTTCGAGCTCCGGGCGCGCGAACTCCGGGCCGCGGTCGAGACCCTCCTCGACGCGCTCGGGAAGGTCTGGATCGGCCCCCGCGAGGAGGTCCTCGAACCCCTTCTCTTCGCGGTCCTCTCCGGCCAGCACGTCCTCCTCGAGGGGCTTCCCGGTCTCGGGAAGACGCGCCTCGTCAAGGGGCTGGCGCGAGGCCTCGGGCTCGGCTTCTCCCGGATCCAGTGCACCCCCGACCTGATGCCCTCGGACGTGACCGGGACCGAGATCCTCGAGCAGGAGGACGGCGGGTCCTTCGCGTTCCGCTTCCGGAAGGGGCCGGTCTTCGGCAACCTCGTCCTCGCCGACGAGATCAACCGAGCGACCCCGAAGACCCAGGCCGCCCTCCTCGAGGCGATGGAGGAGGAGCAGGTCACGCTGGGCGGGACGACGCACCCCCTGCCGAAACCCTTCACGCTCTGCGGCACGCAGAACCCGATCGAGATGGAAGGGACCTATCCGCTGCCCGAGGCCCAGCTCGATCGTTTCGCCCTCTGCCTGACGATTCCCTATCCCGCGGGCGCCTCGCTCCGGGAAGTGCTCGAGGGCCCCCGGGAACGCCCGCTGCCCGACCCGCTGCTCGATCCCGGCGCCGTGCTCGAGCTGCGCGCCCTCTCCGAGCGCATCCTCGTCGGCCCGCAGATCCTCGATTACCTCGCGGCCCTCTGCCGGGCGACCCTGCCCGAGGCCAACGGGGAGGGGGAGGTCCGGCTCGGGGCCTCGCCGCGCGCCGGCCTCGAACTCCTGGCCGTGGCCCGGATGCGCGCCCTCTGCAAGGACCGCGTCCACGTCGTCCGGGAGGATCTCGAGGTCCTTGCGGCCTCCGCCCTCCGGCACCGGATCCTCCTCGGCTTCGAGGCGAGGGCGCGGGGCCTTCGGGTCGAGGACCTCCTTCACGGCTGGCTCGAGGCGGCGGACCGCGCGTCCCGCTGAGGCGGGACCTCGGAGATTTTCCACGAATCGGGATTTTCCGATTCCTTCCGGAATCCTCGCGCCTCCCGTCCGTCAACCGGGCCGCAAGGGACAGGACCTCGTTGCAGGACGGGGTCATGACGCCCGGCGGGCGCCCACCCGCCGGGCGTATTTCTAGCCGCGTCCCGATCGTCCGGGGTCAGAGGCGGACGGCCGGGAGGACGCCCGAGACCTTCGGCTGGCGGAGCCCTCCCTTGCGGATCAGCTCGATGAAGCGGTCCGTGAGGGACGGGTCGAGGATCCGGCCCCGCTCGGCCTCGAGCACCTGGATCGCCTCCATGTCCGGCAGGGGTTCTCGGTAGGGGCGCTTGCTCGTGATCGCGTCGAAGTAATCGACGATCTTGACGATGCGCGCGCCCAGCGGCACCTCCTCCCCCTTCAGCCCGTCGGGGTAGCCGCTGCCGTCCCAGTTCTCGTGGTGCCGCAGCACCATCGGAATGATGTCGCGCATGACCTCGATCGGCTCGAGGATCTTCGCCCCGGTGACCGGGTGGTCGTTCATGAGCTGCCGGTCCTCCTTCGAGAGCCTTCCCGTGGCCTCGAGGATGCGGTCGGGGATCCCGACCTTCCCGATGTCGTGCAGCTTGGCCCCGAAGGAGATGTCCTCGATCTCCTTCTCCGAGAGTCCGAGGTGGCGGGTGAAGGCCTTCGTCATCAGGGCGACGCGGTCCGAATGTTCCTTCGTGTAGGGGCTCTTGGCGTCGATGACGTTCGCGAGTCCGATCATGAAGTCGATCAGGTTCTGGCGTTCGACGCGCTTCGTCTCCTGGAGGACCTGGAGGGCGAGGGCCTGGCTGCGCAGGGCGCGGTGCTCGCGGATGCGGTGGAGGAGGACGCGGATCTCCTCGAAGAGGAAGGGCTTGCGGATGTAGTCGAAGGCCCCGTTCTTCAGCAGGGAGAGGGCGAGGCTCGGATCGAGGTAGTCGGTCATCAGGACGACCGCGGTCTCGGGGTCCTTCTCGCCGATCGCCTCGAGGAGGTCGACGCTGTGCATGCCCGGGGCGGCGATGTTCAGGAAGACGGCGCAGACCTCGGGCTCGGAGTCCATCTTGGCGAGGAGGTCCTGGGCGTCCTCGGCGAGCAGGCATCGCTCGCTCCAGGATTCGAGGTGCTTTACGAAGGCGAACTGGAGCCCCGGATCCCGGTCGAGGACCAGGATGCTTTCCTTGGTTTCCGTCGAGCCCGCGTCGGGGCCCGCGTCATGGAGGGCATGCCCGGGCATGCCCCCTCTATCGGCCGGGAGGGGCTCAGCCCTCGAGGGCGTCTTTCTCCTCGCCCCCGAGGCCCTCGGAGATGGCTTCCCGGTCGCCGGGCAGGGGGCTGAAGGCGTCCCCGAGGTAGACTCTCCGGACCTCCTCGCTCGCGATCAGCTCCTCCGAACTCCCCTCCTCGAGGACCTTTCCCTTGTGGATGATGTAGGAGCGGGTCGTGATCCTGAGGGTCTCGTGGACGTTGTGGTCCGTGATCAGGATGCCGATCTCCTTCTCGGCCAGGCGGTTCAGGATGCCCTGGATCTCCTGCACGGCGATCGGGTCCATGCCCGAGAAGGGCTCGTCGAGGAGGATGAGCCGGGGGCGGGTCGCCAGCGAGCGCGTGATCTCCAGACGCCGCCGTTCCCCGCCGGAGAGGGTGTCGGCCACGCTCTTGCGCAGGGCCGTCAGGTCCAACTCGGCCAGGAGTTCGTCGAGCCGGCCCTTGCGCCGGGCCCTGGGAACCCCCATCGCCTCGAGGACCGCGAGGATGTTGTCCTCGACCGTCATCTTCCGGAAGACGGAGGGTTCCTGGGAGAGATAGCCCATTCCCAGCCGGGCCCGCTTGTACATCGGGAGCTTCGTGATGTCCTTCCCGAGGAAACGGACCTTCCCCTCGTCGGCCGGGATCATGCCTACGATGATCCGGAAGCTCGTCGTCTTTCCGGCGCCGTTCGGCCCGAGGAGGCCGACGATCTCCCCGGGGTCGACCCGCAGCGAGACCTGGTCGACGACCCGTCGCCTCTTGTAGGACTTGACGAGTTTCGAGGCTTCGAGGAGAGGGGCGGATGCTGGCATCTTCGGGGGGAGGCTCCTTCCGGTCCGGGCCGGAACGGGGAAGGGGGCGCGGGCTCCATGCTCGACCCCCCCGCGCCCCGGGTCCAGTCCTTCGCCCCGGGAACCTGCGGGTCCCGGGGCCTCGGGCCCAGCCCTTCCCTGTGGGTATCTGCGCGGCCGGGCGCGCGAAGACGGCGTATGCGGGCCGGCGGATACTGGGCCCCGGCCGGATCCGGGATCCGCGAAGCGGTGTGGATTCCCTGTGGATAACTCTCGGCGGCCCGGATTCGGGTCCGGGCGGTCCCCCTTTTTGGAATCTCTCGCGGAATCCGGGAATCCCGGTTTTCGGATGCTCGCCGCAAACCCTTTCAAGTCCTCATCTTACAAGAGCCACTGTCGGCCCCCGCCTTGCAGGATGCAAGCCGGCCCCTCCGGC